>Ga0114129_10001890_pt1 | contig 28567 bp, 30 predicted proteins | sample RhiMetdeltSRZDD1_FD_80071 | JGI IMG/M metagenome (GOLD analysis project Ga0114129, IMG submission 80071) | Populus rhizosphere microbial communities from Tennessee, USA - Rhizosphere MetaG P. deltoides SRZDD1 (version 2) (version 2) | ecosystem: Host-associated > Plants > Roots > Rhizosphere >... | reverse complement strand
GCGTGCCGGGCACGAGCGCGTCTTCGGTAAGCGCAAGCGAGAAAGCTTCGCCCGTGTCGACGAACTCCGCGTTGTCGACGAACCGTGCGCCCGCGACGTCGACAGCGGCCGCGTGGTGCCCGCGCACCACGGTGACACGCCGGCAGCCGAAGTACGCGAAGTCGTCGAGCAGACGCGTGAGAATCGGTCGCCCCTGCACCTTCAGAATGGCCTTCGGCACGGCGTGCGTGAGGGCGCCGAACTCGGTCGTCCCGCCCGCCGCCAGCACCACGGCCGACATCGACGCGCCGCGGACCGCCGGCAGATAGCGTTTCTCCGCTTCCTGCAGCTCCTCGTCGCCCTGGAGCCGGAAGACGTCGTGCAGCGGGGCCACGTTCGGCTCGACGTCGATGAGCGACTCCGCCGCGCGGACTCGCGCCGCCGTCGCCTGCATGGCCGAGATCGACGCGCGCAGGACATGGTTGGCCCAGATCACGACGCTCACGCGGCGCGCGCGAAAGTCCTCGGTGGGCGTCCGCCAGTACTTCGTCGGCACGACGACGACCGGCGCGCGATTGCTCCACTCATCGAGAAAGCCGAAGATCTCCGCCGGGGTCGGCCGGCGACTGTGGATGAGGATGGCATCGGCGCCGGCGCGGTGGTACGCCTCGGCGCGCTTGATCGCCTCCGGGAGACCCCAGCCGGCGATGAGCGCCTCCACGCGGGCGACGAGAACGAAGTCGGCGTCGGTCTGGCTGTCCTTCCCCGCCTTGATCTTGCCGCAGAACTCGTCGACGTCGGCGAGCGGCTGCAGCTCAGAACGCAGGAACGAGTTGGTCTTCGGAAAGAGCTTGTCCTCGATCGTGACGCCGGCCACGCCGACCTGCTCGAGCTTGCGTACGAGTCGCCGCATGTTGTTGAAGTTGCCGTAGCCGGTGTCGCCGTCGAGCAGCAGCGGGATCGACGTCGCCTCGGCCATGAAGGCGACGTGATCGACGACCTGCGACCACGACAGCTCGTTGTTGTCGCGTACCCCGAAGGCGGCCGAGATCGTGAGGCCGCTGCCCCAGATGGCTTCGAAGCCCGCCTCCTCCACGATGCGCGCGGACAGTCCGCTGTGCGCCTCCATCAGGAACGCAATCTCCGGACGGTTGACGAGCCGTTTCAGCGCGGTCGTGCGCCGCTCGGTCACTGTAGCGGTGCCCGCGAGGCCGGCTTCGACCGTGGGTGGTCTGTTCTAGGCACGCGTGGCTCCGTTCAGGGCGGCGCGGAATCGATCGCGGATTTCCGCGGGACTGTAGGGGATGCGCGGCACATCAGCCTCCTCGGCGGTCGTCTTCACGAGCACGAAGTGTGGCCCTTCGCCGTCCAGCGCCGCGCGCATCGCGTGCTCAACATCCACCGCCGCGGTGACGGCGCGCACCGTGCGATAGCCGGCGGCGGCGGCCACGCGGTCGAGCCGCACACGGCGGGACGGCGAGAGCTGGTTGCCGGTCGAGCCGTAGACCTCGTTGTCGAAGACGACGTGAACGAGGCGCCTCGGTGCGCGCTCGCCGATCATGGCGAGGATGCCGAAATTCATCAACAGATTGCCGTCGCCATCGAAGATGACCGTTGCGCGATCCCGGAGTGTCAGCGCCAGGCCGAGGCCGATCGCCGACGCCAGCCCCATCGAGCCGATCATGTAGAAGTTGGCGGGACGATCGCCGACGGAGAACGACTCGCGGCAGATGTACCCGTTCGCGTGCACGAGCGGCTCGGCGTCCATCGCCTTGCGCGCCGCACGAATCGCGATCAGCCGCGAGATGGTCGGCGCGAGGTCATCCGCCGTCGAGTCGGTCGGCCGTGCGCCTCCGCCGCCCGACCGTGGATCCGTCGCTGTATTGTGGTGGACACTACCCGTCTGCACGACCTTCGGCGGCACCACGATGGCTACCGGCTGCATGCGCGTATCCATTTCCTTGGCCGCCCATGCGACATCGGCCGCCGCGGTCTCGGCGGAGAGCACGCGATGCGGTATCCCGAGCAGGTCGAGGATCTGCGGCGTGATCTTGCCCGTCAGGATGTGCTCGGGCGCGTCCTTTCCTTCGTGACCGCGCCATGTCACCACGATGAGCCCCGGCAGGCCGTACATCAGCGAGAGCGAGGCGAGCGCGTTGAGGCTCGTTCCCAGTCCCGAGTTCTGCATCAGCACGCACGGCCGCCGGCCCGCGAACCATGCGCCCGCGGCGAGCCCCACGGCCGCATCCTCGCGCACGGCCGCGACGTAGGGCGCGTCACGCTCCGTCTGGAGCACGGCGATGACGTCCTCGACCAGCGAGCACGGCACACCGGTGAAAAAGTCGAACCCGTGGCGTGTGAGCAGCGCGGCGACGTCGGGGCCGGAGATCACGCGGGCGGCTAGCTCAGCGTCGCCCGGTTGCCGCCCATCACCCGGAGGAACTCACCGAGCGACGCGAACCGCATGAACGGGTTGCGGCGCTTCTCGTCGCCGATCGTGGACGATGGCCCGCCGTAGTTGTGGCCGGGAAACAGCAGGGTGTCGTCGGGGAGCGCGCCGAGCCGCTGCGTGAGCGAGTAGTACATCTCGCTCGGATCGCTGCCCGGCAGGTCGGTCCGTCCGCACGAGCCGATGAAGAGCGTGTCCCCGGAGACCAGGCGGCCATCGACGAGAAAGCACTGCGAGCCCGGCGTGTGTCCCGGCGTGTGCATGAACGTCAGCGTGAGCCGGCCGATCGTCAGCGTGTCGTGATTGTCGACCTTGACGAGGTCGGAGCCGAGCCCGGGGAGAAACTCACGCTCGGCCTTGTGGACGTAAACCTTGAGCGGAACGCGGGCCAGAAGCTCCTCGACGCCGGGGATGCGCCCCGGCATGCCCCACGATGCGAGGCTCCCGCCGACGTGGTCCTGATGCGTATGCGTGACCAGGGCGCCGGTGAGCCGCATGCCATCGGCCTCGGCCGTGCCGACGATCGCGTCGATCTCCCACGCGGGGTCGACGACGACGCACTCGCGCACCACCGGATCGCCCACGAGGTAGATGAAGTTCTGCATCGGACCCAGCTCGAGCTGCTTGAGATAGATTCCGGGCTCCGCCACGGCTTCTCATGCTACAGCCGCCGGCGGCGTCAGTCCACGTTCTGCTGGCAGTGCGAAGCCGCGACGGAAGGCGCTGCTCAGTCGATTTGCTCGGCGCGGGTGATGTCGAGAGGGTGATCGATCAGCGGTGTCACGCGCTCGATGAACCGCACCGTATGCGGCATGCCGGCGTGCGAGTCGAACGCCGCCTCGTCCTTCCAGCGCGAGTGGATGTAGAACAGCCGCGGGTCGCGGATCGACCGAAACGCCTGAATGGCGAGGCAGCCGGGCTCCTGGCTCGAGGGAGGGAGGACATCGCGCAAGGCCTCGGCGACGGCATTCTCCTGGCCGGGGCGCGCGTGGAATCTCGCAAAGATGAATAGCGGCATGGGCTCAGCGATCGCCGGTCACGTCGGCCGGTTTGCCCGCATCCTGAATCTCGACGACATACCGTTGCGCGTCGTTGACATCGTCCTCCATTATACTGGATAGTATGTCCACCATGCAGGATGGCGCCGTCGCCCACCGGCCCCGCGACATCAACGCCCGCATCGCGAGCCGGGTGCGAACGCTGCGAGCCGACCGCGGGCTGACCCTCGATGCGCTCGCCGCCCAATGCGACGTCAGCCGCTCGATGATCTCACTCGTCGAGCGTGGAGAGAGCAGCCCCACCGCCGTCGTGCTGGAGAAGATCGCCTCGGGGCTCGGCGTGTCGCTGGCGACCCTCTTCGACGACGCGAGTGCTCCCACGAACCCGGTGTCCCGCCCCGCTGATCGAACACGGTGGCGCGACCCGCAGTCGGGATATGTTCGGCGCAATATCTCCCCCGCCAACTTCCCCTCGCCGATTCAGATCGTCGAGATCGTGTTGCCGGCCGGCGCGCGCGTGGCGTACGAGACCGGCGCACGTGACGTGAGCATCCATCAGCAGATCTGGGTTCTGCACGGAGGCATCGAGGTGACGCTCGGCAGCGTGACGTATCGCCTCGAGGAAGACGACTGCCTCGCCATGGAGCTCAACGTGCCAACCGCGTTTCGCAACCGCACACGCAAGCCGGCGCGCTATGTCGTGGTCATCGCCGGCGAGCGATTTCGTGCGTCGAGGAGATGACCGTGTCGGACGCCGTCGAGATTCGATGTCTGCACACCATCGGTGAGCGCGAGATCCAGCGACTGAGCGATGTGCTGATCGACTGCGTGGAAGGCGGCGCCTCCGTCAGCTTCATGCTTCCGATGACCCGCGCCAAGGCGGAGGCGTTCTGGCGCAGCACCGCCGCCAGCGTGGCGCGCGGCGAGCGTATCGTGCTGGCCGCCGAGGACGCATCGGGAACGATCGTCGGCACCGCGCAGGTCATCCTCGCCCAACCCGAGAACCAGCCGCATCGTGGTGACCTCGCGAAGATGCTCGTGCATCGTGGGGCGCGGCGAAGGGGTATCGGCGCCGCGCTGCTGGCTGCCGCCGAGCGGAGCGCGCGTAGCGCCGGCAAGACGCTGCTGGTGCTCGACACGGCCAGCGACGATGCCGAGCGCCTGTATGGGCGGGGAGGCTGGCAGCGGTGCGGCCGGGTTCCGGACTACGCCCTGTTCCCCGACGGCACGCCCTGCGCGACCACGTTTTATTTCAAGTTCCTGCGCGACTGACGGGACGGGCGCCGACCCCAGGGGGTGGTCGGCGTTGTCGACGGGTGATGGTCCGACTACTCGATGGTGATGAACGCGTAGCCGATGTTGTGCAGCTCCTGGTCCACGGCGGGGCGGCGGCGCCGCTCGCCGCGTCGGCGCTCGGGATCATGCGCGGTGACGGCGGCCGCTCTGCGCTCGCAGGCGCGGCGATCCCAGATCACCTGCACGTTCTCGGCATCGGAAAAGGTCTGGCTGAGGTAGCGATAGAGATCGGGGCGGTCCCGCGCCACGATGAAGATCTCACGGGGCATTGGCTGGAGACTGTATCACCCCTTTAAGTCATCGGGCACCTTTGGCGCCGGTCCGAGCGTGCCCGGATCGACGGCATAAATCGCGGGACCGGCGCCCGTGCGGACGTAGGCGCGGTCGGCCTCCCGGCGGCCGACGATCAGGCGCGCCAGCTCGCCGCCATCGCCCTTGAGCAGGACGACTTCCATCGTCGGCGCGTCGAGGCCGTATTTGGCGGGCTCCTCGCCGGCCGGCGCGATGATCTGCTTCCAGCGCAGCGCGCGCACTCCGTAGACGAGATCGTCCACGCGCGCGCTCTTGGCCGAGCCCTTCGTCGGCTCGACCAGCTTCCAGTCGGTGTCGCCGCTGCGCTCGAGCACCGCCGTCTGACCACCCACTTTAATGCGCAGGCGCTTGATGTCCTTGGGCTGAAGGTCGGCGAAGAGTGCGTGATCCCGCAAGTCGTCGGCCGACCGTCCGAAGTCCTCGAGCGCCTTGCCGTCGACGAGCACGACCGGGCCTCGGCCGGCGACGGCCGCGTAGGCGCTCGGCGCGCCGCCACGCTTCTCGGCCGACGGCGCGAGCAGAAGGGTTGTCGGCGGCTTGTTGGGCTCGGTGACCGTCACCTTGATCGTCGGCTTGCTGAGCACGCGCGGGACGGCGGACGCGTCGTCGCTGAGAAAGCCCTGTGCGCGCAAATCACGCAGCCGCGTCAGCAGCGCGCCCGCCTCGACCTGGTCGGCGGGCAGCGGCTGCGGCGCGGTGATCGCCCAGCGGTCCTTGTCCCGCGCGACGGTCACGGTGCCCTTGGGGCTCTCGACATCGATGCGCGTGACCTTGTCGCGGTCGACGGCCACGACCTGCTTGTCGCGCAGCGCGGCCACCGTGCGTGGAATCGCCTTGTCGATGTCCTCGGGCACGAGCAGGACACTCGACTCGCCCTCGCGCATCGCGTAGACGCCTTTCTTGTTGGCGTCGGTGCGGCCGAGGAGCAGTGTGCGGCTGGCGCGATCCTTGTCGCGGCCCGTGTGAATCGTCACGCGCAGCGGCCGATCCAGTCCGTAGGTCGCACGCGACGCCGGCGCCTCGGCGGCGAATTCCTTCACCTTGGCCGCGGCAAGCTTCTCGAACATGTCGCCGACGGCCTCGGTATCTGCCGGCAGCGCCACGGGCTTCGTGATCCGCCACGCGTCGCCCGCATGGTCCACGCTCAGCACCTGCCCCTCCGCCGTGATATCGAATCCGGATACCGCCTTGCGGTCGACGCTCAGAATCGTGCGGTCGCGGAAGTCGCTCACCGGCTTGGTCGCCTCGCGCAGGACCCCGTCCGGCAGCGCCACGACAGCGGACTTGCCGACCTCCCGCGCGTAGACCCAGACGCCCGTCGGCGTCTTGTTGCCGAGAGCCAGACCGAGCGTCTTGCCGTCCTTGAGCGTCAGCGTGATCTCCGCCGCCGGCTTGTCGAGGCCGAAGTCGCCGGGGGCGGCCGGCTTCGGATCGATCTCGCGGTCGGCCTTGGCGGTGAGCACCGTGGTGAGCGTCTCATCGACGCGCGCGCGATCACCGCGCGCGACGACCGGCGACTTCAGCTCCCAGCCGTCACCCGCGCGCGCGAGCCGCACGGTGTCCTCGGGGCGCTTGAGCTCGACCGCAGTGACGTCGGCCGCCTCGGCCTGGAACACGCGCCCCTTGCGCGTCTCGACACGCTCGCGCTCGGGCGCCCAGCGGATCTCGTAGAGGTAATAGAAGCCGCCGACGAGCAGGAGAACGACAGCGAGCGCGGCGGTGGTGTACCAGCGCATCGCGCGCTAGTTCGTGGAGCGCCGGCGGACCAGCGCGATGATCCCACCCGCGAGCACGAGGCCGGGCAGGACGACGAGCGGCAGCAGCGCCACGACGCGACCCTGCTGGGCGCTGAGGAAGATCGGCGTCTGCTTCGTGTCCTTCGGTCGCACCGTGATCTGGTCCTCTTCTTCGGCGAGCCAGCTCACGGTGTTGAGGAAGAAGTCCCGGTTGCCCTGCACGTTGAGGAATTGGTTGGTGGCCAGATTCGAGGTGCCGTAAACCACGATCCGCGCCTTGTCCTTCGTCACCACCGCAGCGACGGACAGCGGGCCCTTCGGATCCTGGGGGTCGGGCTTCGCGGTGCCCTGCTCGAGCGCCTGCCGGTCCGTTTCCCCCCATGACTCCGGGCTCGTTTTCGCGAGCGGCTGGACGTTGACGCCGGCCGGCAGTGTCTTCACCGGCGTGACGGTGCGCGTCAGCGGAAACAGCGTGGTGATGCCGGCGAGATCGCGCGTGATCGGATGCGGCTCGTACTGCTGGATGATCGGCACCTCGGGACCGATCCCGAAAAGCCGCCCGATCGGCGACAGCTCGACCACGAGGTTGTCGCCGAGGTCGACGCCCCAGCGCGCCAGGAAGCGCTTGATCGTGCCGTCCTGCATCTTCGCTGGAAACGGCGGGTCCACCATCGCGAGGACCTTGCCGCCCTTGTTGAGATAGCCGTCAAGCGCGTCGATCTCAGGCGGGAACAAGTCGGTGCGCGGGCCCGGGATGATCACGACGGCCGCGTCGTCGGGTAGTGCCGTGGCCCGCGCGAGCACCAGCGGCTTCACGTCGTAGTTCGACTTCTCGAGCGCGCCCTTCGCCTCGGAGAACCCCGGACGGTCGGTGTTGCCGATCTCGTGCTCGCCGTGGCCTTGCACGACATAGACCGTGCGCTTGCCTTCGCGCGTCACCTTCACGAGGCCGTTGGTGAGCTTCTCCTCCTCGGCGTCGAGCACCTTCTCCGACCGCGTCTTGGTCTCGAGCACGATGGTGCCGTACGACTCGATGCCGTAGCGCCGCGCCAGGGCGGGATCGCTGTCGGGATCGACGATCTTCCAGGTGAATTTCTTTCCGGCGAACCCGGCGTACTGCTTGAACAGGTCCTCGGCCACGCGCTTGCCCGGCTGATCGGAGCGGAAGAAGCCGACGACGTTCACGTCGGTCTTGAGCCCGCGAAGCACGGACACGGTCTGCGGCGACAGGCTGCGACGCTTGTTCTCGGTCAAGTCGAGACGAGCGCTGTGCCGCGCCGAGAGCGCCTCCACGAAGCCCACCACGCCGAGGACGAGCAGGATCGACACGACGGCGTTGAGCCCATAGGACATCGTGCGAGCGCCGAGCTTGCCACGGACGCCGGCCAGCCACGGCAGCGACGACAGCACGACGAGAACGATGCCCGCCGCCACCAGCGGCCGCCAGAATCGTCCCTGCGTGGGCAGCGCGAACGGCTGGATCACGGCCGCCGCCAGCGCGACCAGGCCGAGGTAGAACGCGATATCTGCGAGCCGCCGCACCGGCTACCCCTTCCACCGGCGCGCTTCGAGCGAGCGAAGCGCGAGGAACAGCGCCACCAGCGTGAAGTTGACGTAGAAGATGATGTCCTTCGTCTCGAACACGCCCTTGGCGAAGCTGTCGTTGTGCTCGGTGAGCGACAGATGCTGAAGGACCCGTCCGAGCGCGGGATCCGCGAAATCCGCCGACCAGCCCACCACCCAGAACATGAGGAGGATCAAAAAGCTCACCAGCGCCGCCACGATCTGGTTCTCGGTGAGCGACGACGCGAACACGCCGACGGCGATGAACGTCGCGCCCATCAACAGCAGGCCGACGTACCCGGTGAGAATCGACCCCCACTCCAGCGGCGCGAAGTACCAGATGATCGCCGGGTAGAGCAGCGTGAGGGCGATCATCAGCACGTACAGTGAGAAGGCGGCCAGGAACTTGCCGAGCAGGACGGCGCCGTCGCGCACGGGATAGGTCAGCAGCAGCTCGATGGTGCCGCTGCGCCGCTCCTCGGCAAAGAGCCGCATGGTCAGAAGCGGCATCATCAAGAGCAGGATGACGCTGAAGTTCGAAAAGAGCGGCCGCAGCACGCCGTCGGTGACGTTGAGGCCGCCGCCCATCGGATTCATCGCCGACTGCATCGACACGCGCGCGTAGTAGCTGAAGATCGAGTAGAAGAAGTAGCCGGCGATGAAGAGGAACACGGCCATGATCACCCAGGCCACGGGCGAGGTGAAATAGAGCCGCATCTCCTTCTTGAAGATCGGCCAGATCTTCACGCCGTCTCCTCCGGCCCGGTCTGCTCGCCGGCCACCACGTGGAGGAACACCTCTTCGAGCGTCATCCCCATGCGGCGCAGCTCGCGCAGGTCCCATCGCTTCTGGGCGGCGAGCAGGAAGACTTCGCCGCGCACGTCACGCCCGCGGGAGGACTCCACCATGTAGCGCCCGATGCCGTCGGAGCCGGGCAGGTCGCTGACCGCGACCACGCCGGGGATCAGCCGCAGCGCGTCCCGCACGGCGGCGGGCGGCGGCCCGGCGATCTCGACTTCCACGCGCGCCGTCGGGAAGAACTGCTCGACGAGGCTGTCGATGGGGCCCTGCGCGACGATCATCCCCTTGTTGATGATCACCACCGAGGAGCACACCATCGATACCTCGGGCAGGATGTGCGTCGACAGGATGACGGTGTGATCACCGGCCAGCGATTTGATCAGCTGGCGGATCTCGGTGATCTGCTTGGGATCGAGGCCGATGGTCGGCTCGTCGAGGATCAGCACCGCGGGGTCGCTCACGATCGCCTGGGCGAGGCCCACGCGCTGGCGATAGCCTTTGGACAGCTTGCCGATGAGCCGATTCTGGACGTCGGTGACCCGACAGCGCTCCATGGCGTCGGCCACGCGCTTCTTGCGGTCGCCGCGCGGCACCCCCTTGGCCTCGGCCACAAACTCCAGATACGGCGCGACGCGCAGGTCCGTGTAGAGCGGCACGCTCTCCGGCAGGTAGCCGATCCGCCGGCGCACCTCCAGCGATTCGCGGAACACGTCGTATCCGGCGACCTTGGCGCTGCCGCCGCTGGCCGGCATGAAGCAGGAAAGGATGCGCATGGTCGTCGACTTGCCGGCACCGTTGGGGCCGAGAAAGCCGACGATCTCACCGGGCGCGACGTTGAAGGACACGTCGCGGATCGCGGTGACGGGGCCGTAGTGTTTCGTGAGGTTTTGAACTTCGATCATCCGGCCGACTAAGGATTATACAGGCGACGGCGGCGAGGGCAATGCGACTGGTATGATGGCGGCCAGCCAGTCGGGGATCGCGACCATCTTCGACGTGCCGGGGTCCCAGCAGGCGTGCAGGGTCGAGCCCGAGGCGACGCGCTCACCGCGGTCGTTCACCAGCTCGTACGCGAAGCGGAAGGACGCGCGCTTGCGCTCGGCGATCCAGCAGCGCGCCTCCAGCAGGTCGTCGAGGAGCGCGGGCTTGTGGTAGCGCACGACCGCCTCGACCACCGGCATGTGGACTTTCTGGTCGACGTCCGACATGGCGTGGCCCTGCTGGCGCAGAAACTCCACCCGCGCCACCTCGAAGTAGGTCAGATAGTTGCCGTAATACACCACCTTCATACAGTCGGTCTCGGCGTAGCGGACGCGGATCTTCGTGGTCGAGATCACAGGTACTGACCGTAGCGGATTTTCTCGACCACGCTGCGCACGCGCTTGTAGCGGTCGATGGCCTCCAGGAGGTCCTGCGTGCTGACCAGCGAGGCCTGACCACCCTCGGCCACCTGATGCACCTTCTCCTCCACGGCCCGGCGGAGGATCTCGGTGATATCGGCGCCGCTCATGCCGCCCATCATCGGCAGCGCCTTGCGGTAATCGACGGGCTCGAAGATCGTCCGGCCGGCCTCACGCTCCATGCGCGCCTTCAGCAGCTCGAGGATCTCGCGCTGCTCGTCGGCATCGGGCAGCGGCACCTCAACCAGGTGGTCGAGCCGCCCCGGCGCCACCAGTCCCGAGTCCACCGCGTCGGTGCGGCTCGTGGAGGCGATCACGAGAATGCGCGCGCTGTCGGGAAGTCCGTCGAGCCGCTCGCACACGGTGGCCACCAGCCTGGCGCTCGCCTCGCGCGCCTGGGGCGGCGGCAGCAGATGCTCGAGCGACATCGCCTCCGCCTCGTCCAGGAAGAGCACCGCCTTGCCCTCGCCGGCGGCGATCTTCAGGATTTCCTGGAGCAGCTCGCCGGTATTCGCACCGAACTTCGAGGTCAGGTTGTACAACTTGACGTGGTAGAAGATTGCTCCCGCCGAGGCCGCGAGCGCGCGCGCGAGCTTGGATTTTCCCGTACCCGGCGGGCCATACAGCAGCACCCCCTTGGGGGGCGTGATTCCCCACTCCTGGTAGAGCTCGGGCTTGGTCAGCGCGTGCGCGAAGCCGCGCAGGGCCGCCTTCGCTTGCCGGACGCCGCCGACGTCGTCGAACGAGACGCTTGGACGGATGTCGGTCTCGACGCGGCCCGTGAGGTCGCCGAATTTCTCGCCGAGCTTCGCGAAGACGTCCTCGATCCGGCGCTGCAGCGCCCAGCGGAGATCATCGGCTTCGAGCCTGGACATCGGCGGTCAGTATACCCGGCCGTGTCGCGTGACGGCTCGGTGCCGGCCGGGCCAGCCCCGTCGACAGTGCCGCCCCGATCAGCAGCGAGAAGGCGAGGATCGTCCACATCGACGCGTAGCCGAGCGCGTGGGCCACGCCACCGAACACGAAGGCGCCGCCCGCCTGCCCGACCAGGAACATCGCGCTGAAGACGCCGACCGACGTCGCGCGACGGGCCGGCGGCGCCAGGTCCGTGACGAGCGCGGCGAGACCGGGATACAGGAAGCCGTGGGCGCCGCCGGACAGCAGTCCGGCGAGGAACAGCACCGGCACGACGGGAATGGTACTCGTGCGGGTGACGAGGATCCCGACGACCGCGAGCAGCGCGGGGGCACTGGCCTGCAGGAACATCGACGGCACGATGACGGCACGGCGGCCGTGCGTGTCGATGAGCTGTCCGCCGAACACGCGCACAGCGATGGCGGCGCCCGCGTACGCCGTGTAGAACAGCGAGAGCGTGGCGACCGCGAGACTCTGCGCGAACGTCGGCAGGAACGCGAAGATCGTTCCTGAGCCCAGCCCAAAAAAGAGGCTCACCACCATGTGTCGCTGCAACACGTCCGAGAGTCCGGCGAGCATCCAGCCCGGCGCGGGCGCCGTGGCGGCCGGGCCAGGCGGACCGCCGAGGCGCAGCACGAGCGCCACCGGCACCGCGCCCAGCATCGCGGAGATCACGAAGAGCATATGGAAGCCGACGCTGCGCACGATCCACTCGCTCAGCAGCGGCGCCACTGCCGTGGCGATGAAGCCGGAGACGCCGAAGATGCCGAGCGCCCAGCCGCGCTGCGTGGCAGGCACGAGGTCGACGACGTACGAGAACATCGCGACGAAGTAGACGGAGAAGCCGACGCCGTGCAGCGCGCGCACGAGCGCGAAGACACCGATGGAGTCGAATGCGATGGGCAGCAGCGAGGCGGCGAGGACGAGCGCGGTGCCCGCCAGCATGAAGGCGCGCCGCCCGAGCGCGTCCACCCACGGTCCCACGAGCGGCTGGCACACGATGCCGACGGCGCTGTAGATGCCCATCACGAGGCCGATGGCGACCTCCGTCCCACCCAGCGCATGCACGTGCAGGGGCAGCAGGACGTAGCCGTTGAGGCTGAGACTGAAGAAGAAGTTCGTAAGCGTGGCCCGCACGAACGCGCGTTGTGCGAAAATCTGCGGCGGCACGCAGCATTATCGCATGACGACCATCGACGCCACGCTGCGCGACGCCCTCGGCGGCGCCGGCGACGACCTCACGCTCACGCTCGATCCGGCCTTCCAGGGTCTGCCCGAGGCTGCACACGGCGGCTCGGTGCTCGGGCTGTTCGATCTGCTCGCGGCGCGTCGTGGGCCGCGCGCGGTGCGCGGCCGCTATCTGCGTCGTGTCCCCGTCGGCGTGCCGCTGTCGCTCACGGTGACGCGCGCGGCGGACGCGCTCGCCTGCCGCGTCATCGACCGCGACGGCGCGCTACTTGTCGAAGGCGGCGTCGCCGCCGCCGCGGCCACGGATCCGGCGCGGCACGACGCGCCGGGGCGCGATGCGTGGCCGCTGCCCGTCTCGCTGACCTGCTTCGCCTGCGGCATCGACAATCCCCACGGCCTGCGCGCGCGGCTGACGTTCGACGCTCACGGCGTCGGCGGCGCCTGGACGCCGCCGATCGCGTTCCGCGCCGACGCCGGCCGGCTCTCGCCGGTCGCGCTCACCACGCTGCTCGACGAGGCGGCGTTCTGGCTGGGCGCACTCGCGAGCGGCGAAGCCGGCATGACCACCGAGCTGACCGTCACGCTGCACGGCGACGCGCGAGCCGACGACGGTGTCGTGGTCAGCGGCGAGCGCGCGGCCACGCGCGCACGCACGGACGACCCGCGATACTGGGAGACATCCCTGAGCGCGCGCGACGCGGCCGGACGGCCGCTGGCCACGGCGGCCATCACGTTCGTCGCCGTCCGCGGCGCCGCGCGCAAGCTCGTCACCGGCCTGCTCGCGATGAACCCGCCCGAGGTCGTCCGCCGTGTCTTTCCCGCGTACTGCGCCTGAGGACGGGCGCGCGCCCCCAGCGGCCGGCAAAGCTCACGTCTGTGGGCCTGCGTGCGCTACGCTGGAACGCGGCGTGGCGCCGCCGCCGCGCGACTCGTCGGCGACGGAGGCGAGATGGCGGACGAGCGATATGAAGTGATCGTGCGGCGCGTAGAGGGCCTGGAGCAGGAGGTGAGGCGCTGGCGCCGCATCGCCGCCGCGCTGGGGCTCACGGCCGTGGTGGTGGCCACGCTCGGGGCGGCGGCCCCACGGCGTGTCCTCGAGGCACAGAAGTTTCTCATCAAGGATGCCTCGGGCCGCGTTCGGGCGGAGCTGGGTCCGAGCGACAGCGACAGGGAGATCGCGCTGCGCTTCCGGGACGCCGGCGGCTCGCAGCGCATCACCCTCGGCCTGCAGGACGACACGTCACTGCTTGTGCTGGGCGACAAGACCGGGCGTCCGCGCGCGGGCCTGGTCACCCTCGCGCAGGGCGCTCCCGCGTTCACGCTTTACGACAACACCGGCCGTCCGCGCGTCGAGCTTGGGCTCGTGCGCGAAGGCGAGCCGCACGTCTCACTGATGGACGCGCGCGGCGGGTCCGCCTGGAAGGCGCCGTAAGCTCCCGGTCCCCGTTCAGACGACGCCGCGTGCACGGAGCGCGGCCAGCTCATCGCGGCTGAGCCCGAGCCGCCCGCAATAGATCTCTTCGTTGTCGGCGCCGACCTCGAGCCGCCCCGCGTCGCGCACCTCACCCGGCGTCAGCAAGAGCCGCGGCACGACGCCGACCATGTGCAGCAGCCCGCCGAGCGGACTCGGCATCGCGAGAATGTTCCCGCGGGCGCGCACCTGGGGATCCTCGAAGATGTCGCGCACGCTCGCCACGCGCGAGCACGGCACCTCGGCGGCGTCCAGCCGCGCGAGGGCCTCGGTCGCGTCCAGAGCGCCGACCCAGCGCGACACCGCGGCGTCGACCTCCGCGCGCCGCGCGAGGCGCGCCGCCATGGTCGGGAATTCCGAGACGAGCGCGGGCTGATCCATGGCCTTCGTGGCGAGGCGCTCGAACATGCGGTCGTTGGTGCACGCGATCGCGATCCAGCCGCGGTCGCGCGCCGCATAGTGATTATGAGGCACGACGTACTCCGTGGCCGAGCCGATGCGCTCGCGTACGTAGCCCGTCGCGCCATAGACGGGCACCAGCTCGTCGAGCATGCGGAGCATCGGCTCGTAGAGGCCGATGTCGACGACCTGCCCTTCGCCGGTGCGGTCGCGGTGGCGCAGCGCCGTGAGCGCTCCGAGCGCGCCGAACACGCCGGCCAGATAGTCCGGGATCGTCGGCGTGCCGGGGCTGACCGGCGGCTGATCGGGATGTCCAGACAGATAGGACGCGCCGCTGACGGCGGCGGCGATGCGACCGAAGCCCGGGCGCTCGCGTGCGGGGCCCGTCTGACCGAATGCCGAGATGCGCACCATCACCAGCCCAAGGTTCACCGCGCGGAGCGCCTCCCACCCGAGCCCCCAGCGCTCCATCGTCCCGGGGCGAAAGTTCTCCGCGAGGACATCGGCGAAGGAGGCCAACCGACGCAACAGCGCCTGGCCTTCCGGGACGCGCAGGTTGCACGTGATCGACTTCTTGTTGCGCGACTCGACGAGCCACCAGTCCGGCTGCCCGTCGGCCGCGCGGCGGCCGAGGCGCCGCAGGTCGTCGCCGATGCCGGGCTGCTCGACCTTGATCACGGTCGCGCCGAACTCGCCGAGCAGTGTGCAGCAGAAGGGTGCGGCGACGAACGTCGCGCAGTCGAGCACGGTGAGCCCGTCGAGCGCCTGCACTACCTTCGCTTGTCCCCCGCCGAGGGCGGCTTCTTGTCGGCGTCGACCCAGGCCTGCCACTCGTCGGGCGCGTGGCCGATCGTGACCTTGCCGGCGTTGCGCACGAGCGGCGTGCGCAGCAGGCGCGGCTCCGTCAGAGCGCGCTCGAGCAGGCGTTGCGGCGAATCGAGCGCCACGCGCAATCCCATGGCCTTGTAGGTGGCGCCCTCCTTGTCGATCACGGCGGCGGGCCCGAAGCGATCGGCGAATCGCCTCAGCTCCCCCTTCGCGGCGGGCCGCTCCTTGAGATCGACGAAGTGCACCGCGATCCGCCGCTCGGCGAAGAAGCGCAGCACCTTGCGCGTGTCCTGGCAATCGTGGAAGCCGAAAATTTGGACGTTCATTGTAACGAAGACTCGGCGTCCGACGTGAACCGCAGGTGGCCTGCTCTAGATGCGAGCCGGCTGCGCTCCCCGGTCATCCGGTGGCCTGTTCTAGGCACGGCCTGGCTCCGTCCGTGCGTTCTGTGCGGCGTCCTTGAGTCTCTCCCACACGCTCATCGGCACCGGCGGGTGGCCGAGCGGATTCGCACGGCCGCTGCGCTCGCCGTGGTAGTCCGAGCCGCCGGTGGCCACGAGCCCGTGCGCGCGGCAGATGTCCTTGTAATGGGCCGTCTGCGCCGCGGAGTGCTCGGCATAGATCGCCTCGATGCCCATGAGTCCCGCCTCGATCAGCTCGGGAATCAACGCATCCCGGTCGGCGAGGCCCGGATGCGCGAAGACGGGCACGCCGTGCGCGCGTCGAATGATCTGCACGGCCTCGGCGGGTGCCATGCGCCTGCGCGGCACGTTGGCGGGGCCGTTGGCGTGCAGGTAACGATCGAAGGCCTCGCGCACCGACGCGACGTAGCCACGCTGGACCATGACCTGCGCCACGTGCGGGCGACCGGCCGATCCTTCCTTGACGAGTGCCCACACCTCGGCGGGATCGATCGGCAGTCCCAGCTCGGCCAGGCGCGCGGCGATGCGCTCCACGCGCGCCGCGCGCTCGACCCGCTGCTCGCGCAGGAACTCCTGGAACCACGGCGCCTCGTGATCCACGTAATAGCCGAGGATGTGGACCTCGGCGCCGGGCACGTCACAGTTGATCTCGAGCCCGGGCACGATGGTGAGCGGCGGATGGCGCGCCGCCTCTTCGACGGCCTCGCGCAATCCCTCCGTCGAATCGTGGTCGGTCACCGCGAGCACGCGCACGCCGCGCCGCGCCGCGGCCTGCACGAGCTCACGGGGCGTCAGCGTGCCGTCGGAGGCCGTCGTGTGCGAGTGCAGGTCGACACCGCGGCTCATCCCTGCGACATCAGATAGCAGAGCATGGTCCGAACCGGCGCACCGGTCGCGCCCTTGGGGCCGATCGGCGTGTCCTTTTCGAGGAACGCCGGACCGGCGATGTCGAGGTGCGCCCACGGCCGGTCGCCCGCGAACTCCTTGAGGAAGAGCCCGGCGGTGATCGCGCCGCCCCCACGCGGGCCGACGTTGTTGAAATCGGCGACGTCGCTCTTGAGGTTCTCGCGGTACTCGTCGATGAGCGGCAGCTGCCACACGCGCTCACCGGCGTCCGTCGCGGCTTCGAGCAGGCGATCGGCAAGCCCCTGGTCGTTCGCGAACAGTCCCGAGCACAGCGGACCGAGCGCGACGACGCACGCGCCCGTGAGCGTCGCCATGTCCACGATCTCCTCGGCGCCGACCTTGTCTCGCGCGTAGCAGAGCGCGTCGGCGAGCGTCAGGCGTCCCTCGGCGTCGGTGTTGCCGATCTCGACCGTGGTGCCGTTCATCGCGCGCAGCACGTCGCCCGGGCGCACCGCCGAGCCCGAGGGCATGTTCTCGGTGGCCGCGATGAGACCGTGCACCTCCACCGGCGGTGAGAGCCGCGGCAGCGCCCGCATGATCGCCAGCACGGCCGCCGCGCCCGACATGTCGTCCTTCATCCGCAGCATGCCCTCCGCGGACTTGAGGTCGAGTCCCCCCGAGTCGAACGTGATCCCCTTGCCGATCACCGCCACGCGCCGGCGCTTCCGGCCGGACGGTGTGTACGAAAGATGGATGAACTTGGGCGGCTGCTCGCTGCCGGCGGCGACGCCGAGAAACAGGCCCATGCCCATCTTCTGGCACTCCGCGCGGTCGAACACCTTCAGCCCGAGCTTCGCGTCCCTGGCGATCTCGGCGGCGACCTTCGCGAGGTACGTCGGATGCACGTCGTTGGCCGGGCTGTTGACCAGGTCACGCGCGAAGCACGTCGCGTCGGCGAAGACCTCACCGATGCGAGCGCCGTCGGACACCTCGCGGCGCCGACGACCGTCGGACTCGACGACGGTCAGCGTCTCGACGCGCTTGTCGCTCTTCTCGCGCTTGTAGCGGTCGAAGGTGTAGGCGCCGAGCAGGGAGCCCTCCGTCACCGCGTGGGCGCGGGCGCGCGCGGGGAGCCGGTTGCCCAGCACGTCGATGGCCACTGATTTCGCGCCGAGATCTCGTGCGCGCCGCAGACCCGCCGACGCCGCGCGGCGCAGCGTCTCGGGCGTCAGCTCCAGGCGCTTGCCGAGCCCGACGACGACGACCCGCCCGGCGGGAATGCGGCCGCCGGTGTGCAAATGCGTGACCTGCGCGGGCTTGGCCGTGAATCGCTCGGCCTCCAAGACCTCACGCAGCTGCCCGCCCAGCGCCTTGTCCACCCGCGCGGGGACGTCGCGAAGCGTGGCCTCCTCCGCGTACACGCCGACCACGAGCGCGTCGTTCTTGATCGTCTCGAGAGGACCTTCGCCGACGGCGATCTTCACGCGCCACCTCCCCCTGCGAGCGCGGCGGCGCGGAGAATCATGTCCATCAGCCCATCGGTCGTGAGCAAGCGATTGACCTCGTCTATCGGCACCCAGCGCACCTCCGCCGCATCGTCGCCGGCCGTGATCGTGTCGTCGTCGGACTCCGGGAAAGCCAGGTAATCCACCAGCAGCCAATGATAACGAACGCGTCCGTCGGCATCCCGCGTGACGCGATCGAGCACGCCGGCGAGGCCGGCGATCCGAATCTTGATGCCGCACTCCTCTTCGACCTCACGCCGCGCGGCGTCCACCGACGTCTCGCCGAGGTTCACGAGACCGCCGGGCAAGCTCCAGCGTCCCTCGGCCGGCGCTCGGCCGCGTCGCACGAGCAGGACGCGACTGCGAGACAGCACCACGGCGCCCACACCGACGCGCGGATAGTCGGGATACTCGCGGCTCACGGGGCGTCGCCTACGCCTGCGCCGGCGCGGTCAGAAACGTCTCGCGCGCGTAGCGGTCGCCGATGAGCGTCTCGACGCGTTCGGTCTCGGCGGCCGAGAGCCCGCCCGGGACGAGCGTCAGCTCGTGCTCGGCCTCGAACGCGTCGCCGAGCGCCCGCGCGACCTCGTCGAATGCCGGCCGCCGGCCGATGGCCGCCTCCAGCGTGGTGAGCGTGGCCAGCGGATCGCGGGTGGTGGGGAACAGCGCGCGAAGGCGCGACGCATCCACGCCGAGCAGCACCGCGCCGTGCTGCAAAAAGGACGCGCCGAGCCGCCGCTGCGCGCTGCCGACCAGCTTCCTGCCGCCGACTTCGATCTCGAACGCGCCCGTGCGCGCGAAGCAGAACGCCGGATCGGGCCCGAGCCCGCGTCCGGTCGGGATCATTTCGGCGCCGGCGCCCAACAGGTTCAGCCCGCGCACGAGCGCCCGCGCGATCCAGCGATACGTCTGCAGCAGATCGCTGCCGACGCCGAGATCGGCCGCCGTCGCCGTCACACAGTACGTCAGCTCGCGCTCGGGACCGTCGTGGTAGATCGCGCTGCCGCCCGTCGGCCGGCGCACGAGGCCGACGCCGAGCCGGCGGCACGCCGCGACGTCGACGTGGCGGTCGAGCGGCTGGCCGTAGCCGACGGACACCGTCGGCGGGTCCCACGCGAAGAAGCGCACCGTCGGGGGCGACGTGCCGGCATGGCGTCCGCGCCACAGCGCCTCGTCGATGGCCATGTTCGTGGGGCCGTCGCAGGCCTCGGTGATCAGGAGACGCCAGGCGGTCATGGCCATCGCGGCCATGGTACCCGGAAACACCGGCTCAGTTCAGCGCGTGGGGCTCCACTTCAGATTCGGCTCGCGGGCGGCGCGCGTCTGGTCGAGACGCCGCACCGGCGTCGTCACCGGCGCCGTCGTCGCGATGGCCGAATCCTGTTGCGCCTCGCGCGCGATCTGAATCATGGCGTCGCAGAACTGGTCGAGCGTCTCCTTGGACTCGGTTTCCGTCGGCTCGATCATCAGCGCCTCTTCCACGATCAGCGGGAAGTACGTCGAAGGCGCGTAGAAGCCGAGGTCGAGCAGGCGCTTGGCGATGTCGGTGGCCGTGACGCCCTGCGTCTTCTGTCGTCGCGCCGAGAGCACGCACTCGTGCATGCATGGGCCCGGCACGGACACATCGTAGTCGGTCTCGAGCCGCTTCATGATGTAGTTCGCGTTGAGCACGGCATTGTCCGAGACCGCGCGCAGCCCATCCGCGCCCATCGTGCGGATGTAGGTGTACGCGCGCACGAGCATGCCGAAGTTGCCCCAGAAAGCCTGCAGCTTGCCGATCGACTTCGGCCGTTTCCAGTCGAGCGCGTAGGTGTCGCCGTCTTTCACCACGACCGGGGCGGGCAGGAACGGCTCGAGGTGCGCCTTGATCCCGACCGGCCCGGCGCCCGGGCCGCCGCCGCCGTGCGGCGTCGTGAACGTCTTGTGCAGATTGAAGTGGCAGACGTCGAAGCCGAGATCGCCCGGCCGTGTGATGCCGAGGATGGCGTTGAGGTTGGCGCCGTCCATGTAGACCTGCACGCCCTTGGCGTGACAGATCTCGGTGATCTCCATGATGCGCGGCTCGAACATCCCCAGCGTGTTCGGCACGGTGATCATGAACGCGGCGACGTCGGGGCCGACCTCGCGCGCAAGCGCGTCGACGTCCACCTCGCCGTTGGGCAGCGACTTCACCTCGACGACCTCGTAGCCCGCGATCGCCGTGGACGCCGGATTGGTGCCATGCGCGGAGTCGGGAATCAGGACCTTGGTGCGCTTCTCTCCGCGCGAGGCGTGGTACGCGCGGATCATCAGCACGCCGGCGAACTCGCCCTGGGCGCCGGCGGCCGGCTGCAGCGACACCGCGTCCATCCCGGAGATCTCGGCGAGCATCTGGGCGAGGTCGTACATGAGGTGCAGCGCGCCCTGCGCGTCTTCCGGTCGCGTCAGCGGATGCAGCCGCGCGAACCCCGGCACGCGCGCCATGTCCTCGTTGATCTTCGGGTTGTACTTCATCGTGCACGAGCCGAGCGGATAGAAGTGCGTGTCCACGCCGTAGTTCATCCGCGACAGCCGCGAGTAATGCCGTACGACATCGAACTCCGAGACCTCCGGCAGCCCCGCCGCCGCGCCGCGCAGGAACTTCTTCGGCAACAGCTCGGCCATCGGCGCGGCCGGCACGTCGCTCTCGGGCAGCGAGAATCCCACCCGTCCCGGCGAGGACAGCTCGAAGACCAGCTTGTCGTAGCCGCTCATCGGAGGACCTCGGCGAGAGCGGCCGCGTAGGCGTCGATCTCCTCGCGCGTGCGCTGCTCGGTCACCGCCACGAGCAGGCAGTCGGCGAGCGTGCGGTCGTACGTCTTGAGCGGAAGGCCGGGAAGGATCCGCTTGCGGGCCAGCTTCGCGACGACGCTCGAGGGCGACTTCGGCAGCCGCAGCGTGAACTCCTTGAAGAATGGCCGCGCGAAGCGCAGGGAGACGCCAGGCACGCGGCCCAGCTGCTCGGCCGCGTAGTGAGCCTTCGCGGCCGACAGCTCGCCCACGCGCTGCAGGCCCTGCTTGCCGAGCGTCGCCATGTAGATGGTCGCCATGAGCGCGCAGAGCGCGACGTTGGTGCAGATATTCGAGGTCGCCTTCGCCCGGCGGATGTGCTGCTCGCGCGTCTGCAGCGTCAGCACGAAGCCGCGTTGCCCGTCCCGATCGACGGTGGCGCCGACGAGACGCCCGGGCATGCGTCGCACAAGATCGTTCTTCGCGGCGAACACGCCGAGGTTCGGACCGCCGAACGACATCGGCACGCCGAGACCCTGCCCCTCGCCCACGACGATGTCGGCCCCGAGCCGACCCGGCGCTTCGAGCACGCCGAGATTGACCGGATCGGCCACGACGACGAGCAGCGCGCCGGCCTCGTGCGCGATCTGGGCCGCGGCGGCGATGTCCTCGAGGCAGCCGTAGAAATTCGGCGACTGGATCACGAGCGCTGCAGTTTTCTTGCCGACGAGCTTCCTGGCCGCGTCCTCGTCGAGCACGCCCTCCGGCGCGGCCACGTCGCGCAGGCGAATGCCGGGCCCGTCGCAGTACGTCGCGACGACGCGGCGGTACAGCGGGTTCACACCGCGCGTCAGGACGACCTCGGTCCGCTCGGTGGCGGAATGCGCCATCAGCGCGGCCTCGGCGAGCGAGCTGGCGCCGTCGTAGATGGACGCGTTCGCGATGTCCATGCCGGTCAGCTCGGCGATCATCGTCTGGTACTCGTAGATCGTGCGCAGCGTCCCCTGGCTCGCTTCCGGCTGATAGGGCGTGTAGGCGGTGAAGAACTCACCGCGCGAGATCAGGTGGTTGACCGGGCTCGGAACGTAGTGGTCGTAGGAGCCGCCGCCCTGAAAGCACGCGTAGCGATCGGCGTCGGCGTTCATAGCGGCCAAGCTGCGTAGATGCCGCACGAGGTCAGCCTCCGCCAGCGCCGGCGGCAGCGCGAGCGGACGCGAGAGCCGCGCTTTCGGCGGGATCTTGACCAGGAGATCCTCGAGCGAGGACGCGCCGATCGTGCGCAGCATGTCGCGCTGCTCCGCCGGCGTGTTGGCGATGTAGCGACTCGCCATCAGTGCCCGCCCCCGCCCTGCGCCACGAACTCTTCGTATTGCTGCGCGGTCAGCAGCTGCTCGAGCTCGCCGGCGTTGGACGGCTTGACGATGATCATCCAGCCTTTGCCGTAGGGGTCCTTGTTCACGGTCTCGGGCTTCTGCGGCAGCTCGGCGTTGGTCTCGATCACCTCGCCGGAGACCGGCGCGAACAGGTCGGACACCGCCTTGACCGATTCGACGACGCCGAACGCCTGGTGCGCGGTCACCTTCGCGCCGACCTTGGGAAGCTCGACGAAGACGACGTCACCCAATTGCTCCTGCGCGAAGTGTGTGATTCCGACGCGGACGCGGTCACCTTCCCGCTTGGCCCACTCGTGCTCGCGCGTGTACTTGAGGTCACTCGGAATGTTGGCCATGGGGCTAGATCCTCATTTCTTCACACGGGAAGGATGAAACGGCGTCTTCACGACGCGCGCCGGCTTCACCTGACCGCGGATCTCGACACCAAGGTCCGTGCCGATCGCGGCCTGCGCGCTCGGCACGTACGCCAGCGCGATGGAGCGCTCCACCGACGGGCCATACGATCCGGACGTAATGATGCCGATAGGACTTGCGGCGCCGGCGGCGACGACACGGTAACCGTGTCGGGCGACCGAGCGGTCGGCCATCTCGACCCCGACGAGCTTGCGTGCCGGTCCCGAGGCGCGCACCTTCTCGATCGCGTCGCGCCCGACGAAGTCGCCTTTGGCGGCCTTCACGATCCAGCCGAGGCCGGCTTCGAGCGGGTTCGTCGTCTCGTCGATGTCGTTGCCGTAGAGCGCGTAGCGCATCTCGAGGCGCAGCGTGTCGCGAGCGCCCAGGCCTACGGGCATGGCGCCCTCGCCACGACCCGCCTCGAGCAGCGCCGACCACAGTCCCGGCGTGTCGGCGGCGGCCACGTACAGCTCGAACCCGTCCTCGCCCGTGTAGCCGGTACGCGAGATGAGCGTCTGCACGCCGGCGACGCGGCCGGTCGCGAAGCGGTAGTACGCGATGCGCGTCACGTCGACGTCGCTCAGCCGCCCGACGAGGGCCTCGGCCTTCGGTCCCTGCACGGCGACGAGCCCGGTGGCGTCGGAGACGTTGCGCCAACGCGCGCCCGCGCCGTGCTCGCTCACCCACCGCCAGTCCTTGTCGATATTGGACGCGTTCACCGTCAGCATGTAGCGATCGGTTGCGAGGCGGTAGACGGTGAGGTCGTCGACGACGCCGCCGTCGGGATAACAGAGCAGCGAGTACTGCACCTGTCCGATCTCCAGCGCGCCGACGTCGTTGGTGGTGAGCCGTTGCAGCGCGGCGAGCGCCTGCGCGCCTTCCACCTCGAACTCGCCCATGTGACTCACGTCGAAGCAGCCGACGCCGGCACGCACGGCGCGATGCTCTTCGACGATTCCGGAGTACTGTACGGGCATTTCCCAGCCGCCGAACGGCACCATGCGGGCGCCGGCCTTCACGTGGGCGTCGTAGAGTGGGGTGCGTTTGAGGGCCGTATTCACGAGCGACCCAGTAGACCACCGGCCGTCCGGACGGGTCAAGGGCTGCCGACGCCGTCCGCCGGCTCACTCGGCATTCCGATTGCTATTCGTGACGCATATGGAAGAGGCGCGGGGGGACCGCAAGCGGTTGCGGGTGCTGCTCGTCGAGGATTCCTCCGATATTCGCGAAGTGTTTACCCTCTTGCTCCGCGCCGAAGGTGTGGACGTGGTCGCCGCGGCCAGCGGTCGCGAGGCGACCGAGCTGGCCGCGACGCGCGATTTCGACGTCGTGCTGACGGACCTCGGCTTGCCCGATATCCCCGGCGATGTTGTGATCCGACGCGTGCTCGCGAGCGCGCGCCGGCGGCCGCGCGTCATCGTCGTGACGGGTTACGACGAGCCGTTCGTGAGCCTGGCGCGTCAGGCGGGCGCCGACGTCGTCTTCAGCAAGCCGGTCGCCTGGTCAACACTGGCCCGCACCCTGGCCGCCGCGTAGCGTGTAAGTTCTTCCCCTTCGGGGAAAGATTCAGCGCACCTGGTAACCTTTGTGCGACATGCAGGTCGCATACGCCTGCTCGTACCCTTCTTTCGACTTCGAGTACTTGTAACCGCCTCCGATCGCGGCGCCGCCGACCGCGCCCGTGGTCGCACCGATCGCCGCGCCGGTACCGGCGTGGCCGGTGGCCGCGCCGATCGCGGCGCCCGCCGCGGCGCCGCCGAGCGCACCGATCGCGGCGCCCACGCCGGCGCCCTTCGCGGTCTCCGTGGCCGGGTCGTAACCCGTCTGCTGCTTGGCGACGAATTGACAGTCGTTCGTGTCGCGCGCGTGCTGCTCAGTGCTCTGACCCTTGAGCGGCGTGGTGAGTGTCGATGGACGCGGCGGCTCTGACGACGCGCACGCGGAGAGGAAGAGCGCGACCGCGATGACGGCAACGGCTCGCTTCATCCGACGTCTCCTCGGGGACATCCGGTGTGACGGCGAGCCGGGGGAGCCCTCCCGGAAGGGGACGACACCGTACAGCATGTTACACGAGGCGGGGCAAAACCTCGTCACCGAGCAGGCGGATGCTGCGCAGCACGCGCGCGGCATCCATGCCCGGCCACTGCACACGCACGATGAGGTCGGTGATGCCTAGACGCGCCTGATAGCGTGCAATCTCGTCGCGCACGCGCACGGGGTCGCCGATGAGGAATCGGTCGCGGGCCAGCGTCTCGAAGTCGTGCGCGAAGCTCTCCCCGGCCGGCAGCGCTTTGTCCTGCTCCCAGGCGCGATACGCGACGTACTTGCCTTCGAGGAATGGCTGCGCCTCCGCCAGCGCCGTCCGCAGATCGGGCGCGACGTAGCACTCGCGGATCAGCGGGATTACGCGCGCGGGCGGACGGTCCAGCGCCTCGCGCGCCTCGTGAAAGCGCGCGAGCTGCCGCTCGAGCGTCGGCAGCGTCGAGTGAGGATTCATCAGCCAGGCGTCGGCCAGACGCGCGGCGCGCCGCACACCGGCGTCGGCATTGGCGGCGAGCCAGATCGGCGGCCGCGGCTGCTGCAGCGGGCGCAGCGAGATCCGCACGTCGCGCAGCTGGAAGTGCTTGCCCTGATAGGACACAGGCTCGCCGCTCCAGAGCCGCTCCAGCACCTGGAGCCCTTCTTCCAGGCGCCCGACCCGCGCACGCGGATCCACCCCGAGCGCGGCGTTCTCGACGTCGCGATAGCCGAGCCCCACGCCGAAGATGAAGCGGCCGCCGGTGATGACGTCGAGCGTGGCCACCTGCTCGGCCACGTCGACCGGCGCGTGCAGTGGCAGCAGCAGTACTCCGGTGCCGAGCGTCATGTCGCCCGCTTCGGCGGCCACACGACCGAGCGTGGGAAGCGGCTGGAAGTAGGTGTACGGCGCCGAGAGATAGTGCTGGCTCGCCCAGACGTGCGAGAAGCCCGCCGCGCGGGCCGCTCGCACCTGGCCCAGATGCTCGGTGAAGCGCGTGGCCTGCGGATCGTCGGGCGGATGCTGGACCGACAGCCCGAGGCCGAGCCGCATCTACTGCCGCGCGAGCACGCGCGCGAGGGCGTTCACGAAGCGATCGGCGTCCTCGTCGCTCGTGGCCAGCGCGATGGCGCCGAGCCCGCGCTGGGTCATGAGGATGCCGTCGTTGAGCAGGCCCATGAACACCCGCAGCGGCAGCTCCAGATCCTTTGGCCGCGCCGAGCGATAGTCGGTGAGCTTTTCCGTCGTCCAGTGCAGCCAGAAGAGCGACCCGACGCCGCTGACCTGGCCGCGACGGCGCGTCGCGCTGAGCAGCCGCGTGACGCCGCCGCGCAGGCGCTCGCCGAGCGCGTCGAGCCGAGCGTACGCCTCCGGCGTGAGCGCATTCAGCGTCGCCAGGCCGGCGGCCATCGTGACCGGGTTCGCGTTGAACGTTCCGCCCTGGCTGATGCGCGCGCCGCCCGTGGGCTGGCCGTCGGCGCCGCGACTGCGCGGATCGTAGAAGGCCATGATGTCGCGCCGGCCGCCGAAGGCGCCGACGGGAAGGCCGCCTCCGATGATCTTGCCCAGCGTCGTGAGATCCGGGCGAACGCCGAAGCGCTCCTGGGCGCCCCCCCACGCGACGCGGAATGAGATCACCTCGTCGAAGATCAGCACGACCCCGCGCCGCTGCGTCTCCTCGCGGAGCCACGGCAGGAAGCCCTCCACCGGCGAGATCAGACCGGCGTTGCAGAGAATCGGATCGACGATGAGCGCGGCGATCTGCTCACCCTCTCTGGCCAGGATCTCGGCGCACGCCTCCTGGTCGTTCCACGGCAGCACGACGACGTGCTTGAGCACCGCGGGCGGAATGCCGGCCGACCACGCGACGGGCTTGGGCCGCTTGCGATTGCCGGCGGCCTTGGGATCGGGCGAGACGCTCACCATCACCCAGTCGTGCGTGCCATGGAACGCGCCCTCGAACTTCGCGATCTTCGCCCGGCCGGTGAACGCGCGCGCCAGGCGTATGGCGTTCATCGTCGCCTCGGTGCCGGAGTTCGTGAAGCGCAGGCTCTCGATCGAAGGCATCCGGCGCGAGATCGCCTCGGCGAGACGGATCTCGTGCTCCGTCGGGCCGGGGAACGACAACCCGTTCTCGGCGACGCCCTGCACGGCCTTCACGACCTCGCCGTGCGCGTGGCCGAGCACGAGGCTCGTGTAGTTGCCGTTGAAGTCGAGGCGCTCGACGCCGTCGGCATCCCAGATATGCGCGCCCTGGCCGCGTTGGAAGTAGAACGGGTACGGGTCGAAGAAGGTAGTGGTGCGGCTGTTGCCGCCGGGCATGACGGCGAGCGCGTCCTCGTGGAGCACGCGGGAGCGGGTGGTCTTCGACGTGTACTCGTGGACTTCCTTTTCGAGACTCATCAGGCGATCTCCTGTAGCTCGACGCCCGCGAGGGCGGCGTCGGATTCTTCGAGCAATCGGTGGGCGGCGGCCACGTCCACGGCCGTGAAGCGAAGCCTCTGGCCGGGCTTGGCCTGCCCGATGCGCGCGATGTCGAACGAGCAGACGGTGGCGATCTTCGTGTAGCCGCCCGTGGACTGGCGGTCGACCAGCATCACGATCGGCTGGCCGTCGCCGGGCACCTGCACGGTGCCCAGCGCGATGCCGTCGGAGATGATGTCGTGGCCGCGAGCATGCGTGATGCGTGCGCCGTTCAGGCGCGTGCCCATGCGATCGGACTGCGGCAGGAGTTGATAGCTCGAGCCGAGAAAGGCGGCGATGCCGTCCTCGGTGAAGCGCTCGGCCTGCGGCCCGAGCACGACGCGCAGCACCGGCTCACCGCCCCACTGCGGACGCGCGTCGAGCGGCACGGCGCGCCGACGCGGCGCCGTCGCCGTCGCCGCCGCGCCGAGCGGCAGTCCGTCGTCGCGTGCGAGGGCACGGCCCTGCACGCCGCCCATCCGCCCCCGCAGATAGGTCGCGCGCGAGCCGAGCACCGGCGGCACGTCGATGCCGCCCGCGACGGCGACGTAGCCGCGCACACCCGCACGCGCCGCGCCGATCTTCACGACATCGCCCGCCGCAAGCGTGAGCGTCGTCCAGGCCGGCGCCGCGGCATCGTCGACCGTCACCGGCGCGTCCGCGCCGGTGACCGCGATGATGCACGGCTTCTCAGCACGCAGGCGCGGTCCGATCAGCGTGAACTCGAGCGCGGCCGCGCCGTCGGGATTGCCGACGAGGCGATTGGCCAGCACGAAGGAGCGGCGATCAACCGGCCCCGACGGCGGAATGCCGTAACGCATCTGGCCGCCGCGCCCGGCATCCTGCACCGTCGTCAGCGGCCCGGGATCGAGAACACGGATCATCTCGACTGGGGGCCCCGACATGGCCCCCAGACCCCCAGCGCTCGGACGCGCCCCGGCCGAGCCGGCGCACGCCTCGGGATCGGGCGAGATGTAATCATCGGATCACCGGCTGGAACCGACCCGCCGCCACGCGCGCTGCAATGTCGTCGTACTCGCGGCGCTCGATGCGGCGAAAGCGAACGCGATCACCCGGCTTCAGGAGAATCGGCGCCGCGGCATCGGGATCGTAGAGACGCACCGGTGTGCGGCCGAGCAGCCAGAATCCTCCCGGACTTTCCACCGGATAGATGCAGCACTGGATGCCGCCGATCGCCACGCTGCCGGCCGGCACCTTCACCCGCGGGCTGTCCAGCCGCGCGATCGTGAGCCGCTCCGGCGCCCCCGTCATGTACGGCAGCCCCGGCGTGAATCCGATGAAGTAGACGAGATATTCGGCGCCCGCGTGCAGCCGCACCAGCTCGTCCACGGACAGCGTGAGCCGTTGCGCCGCGGCCTCCAGGTCGGGCCCGAGCTCGCCCTCGTAGCAGCACGGCAGCTGCACCTCGCGCGCGGGCGGCATG
>Ga0114129_10001889_pt1 | contig 28571 bp, 20 predicted proteins | sample RhiMetdeltSRZDD1_FD_80071 | JGI IMG/M metagenome (GOLD analysis project Ga0114129, IMG submission 80071) | Populus rhizosphere microbial communities from Tennessee, USA - Rhizosphere MetaG P. deltoides SRZDD1 (version 2) (version 2) | ecosystem: Host-associated > Plants > Roots > Rhizosphere >... | reverse complement strand
CCCAAAAAAGAAAGTTGCAGATGACCCCGACCGCGTTGGGAAGCGCCGCCGCTTTTCTGAATGCATATCCCCTGCAAAATGCAAAAGGAATTTATGAAGGCCAGCGTTCAACCGATCCCGATAAAAGAGTGTTTTTGCTCACGCGTTCCGGTTTTGCGGGGTCACAACGTTATGCTGCAGCTATATGGAGCGGGGATATCGGCTCCACATGGCGCGATATGAAAACGCAGATCACTGCCGGTATCAATTTTTCCCTGTCTGGACTTCCTTATTGGACGATGGATATTGGCGGATTTGTGGTGCCTGAAAAATTTGAAAAACCCGATAGTGAAAACCTGACGGAATGGAAGGAATTGAATACACGCTGGTATCAGTTTGGTGCATTTGTTCCTTTGTTCCGTTCACATGGACAGTTCCCTTACAGGGAAATATTCAACATGGCGGAAGAATCACATCCTGCTTATCAAAGTTTTCTTTATTACGACAAACTGCGTTACCGGTTACTGCCTTATATCTATTCACTGGCCGGCGCAGCCTACCATAATGATTATACGATCATGCGGGGTTTGGTGATGGATTTTTCTGCAGATACAGCCGTGCTGAACATCGGCGATCAATATATGTTCGGTTCATCATTGCTGGTAAATCCGGTATGTGAATATAAACAACGCAGCCGTTCCTTGTATTTACCCAAATGTGCCGGATGGTACGATCTGTATTCAGGCAAATGGTATGCAGGCGGTCAAAAAATGATGGCAGATGCGCCTTATGAAAGGATGCCTGTATTTGTAAAAGCAGGGTCCATCATTCCTTTCGGGCCCGCGTTGCAATACACTGCAGAAAAACCAGCCGATACAATCACAATTAATATATATGCCGGCACAAATGCTTCTTTCAACCTGTATGAAGATGAAGGCATCAACTACAATTACGAAAAGGGTGCTTTTTCCATCATTCCCATATTATACAACGAGGCAACAAAAAAAGTTACCGTTGGAAAAAGAGAAGGTGGATTTAACGGAATGCTGCAAAAAAGAACGTTTCGTATTAATCTTATCACACCCGGAAAAACAAAGCAATTGGATATGGACACCTATGACAGGGAGATATTGTATGACGGTAAGCCGATAGAAGTGAAATTATAGTCAATTTAAATATTCAAACATGTATTCAACCAAAACGATTCGCTTGCGACTAATGCTGCTTTGGGGTATATTTCCCCTCCTCTTGTTAAGCGTGCCAGCTTTTTCACAAACAGAAAAAATTAGCGGTACAATTATCAATCAACGAAACTCCGCTCCGGTTCCGGGAGCCACGATTACCTTAAAAGGTACCGAACGTTTCACCGTAGCTGATGAAGCCGGGAAGTTTAGTATCGATGCGTCAGCCGGCCAGGTGCTGATTGTTACGATCATAGGATATACTAAACAGGAAATTGTTATCGGAAAAAGAAAATCCATTGTGGTGAAACTCAGTGAAGTTGCTTTACAATTAGATGACGTAGTAGTAATTGGTTATGGAAGAGCAAAAAGAAAAGATCTTACCGGCGGTATATCGTCTGTTTCCGGTTCCGAGCTCCGCAAAACATCACCTACAACATTCGACCAGGCCTTACAGGGAAAAGTGGGGGGTGTAGCGGTGCAGCAGATCTCCGGGCAACCTGGTGGTGGTGTATCTATTCAAATACACGGTACATCTTCCATCTCTAGCTCTAATTCGCCATTGTATGTTATTGATGGTGTTATTATTCCGCCAACAAACAACCCTGGAAATGGCTCCAACCCACTCAACGCCATTAACCCTTCCGAAATTGAATCTATCGATGTATTAAAAGATGCTTCCGCCACTGCCATTTATGGCTCGCAGGCAACCAATGGCGTTATAGTAATTACTACTAAAAGAGGCAGCGTAGCAGCTCCTCAGATATCGTATGACGGATATTATGGGGTTCAGAAGCTACCTAAAAAGCTTCCAACTGTTAATTTGCAACAGCTTGCGTCATTTATTAACGACAGAGCAGCTGTGTGGACTTTTGATGAAAGGCCTGAATTTGCCAACCCAAAATATTTGGGCACAGGCACCGATTGGCAAAAAGAATTGTTCCGCACTGCACCCATGCAAAATCATTCGCTTACAATAAACGGCGGCGATGCCAGAACTCAATACTTATTTTCCCTGGGATATTTTGACCAGGAGGGTATTGCGCTTGGCTCTGATTTTAAGCGATATTCTGTTCGGTTGAATTTAGACAATAAAACAACCGATTGGCTAAAAGTAGGTACAAGCCTTCAATTAGCGAATGTTGTTGAAAATGTAAATAGCTCCAGTGCATCGGTTATTAGCAGTGCTTTATGGTTAACCCCTAATGTTCCTGTAAAAAATGTTGATGGTACCTGGGGAGGCGTTACTAATAATGACGGATGGGTGCAGCCCGTGGTAAACCCGGTTGCTATGGCGCTTATTAATAAAAATATGAATTACAGGTATCAGATATTTGGTAATGCGTATGCCGAAATAAACTTTACCAAAAATCTATCGTTGAGAAACGAGGTTTCCGGAAATTTTGATTTTTCTTCCAATGAAGCCTTTCGGCCTCAAACTACTTTTGGAAAATACACTACTCCTGATCCAACTATATCTTTGTATAGCTCCGGACAAAATATTTATACCGTCATACGAAATTATCTTACCTATAATAAATCTTTTGGTAAGAATAATCTAAACGTATTATTAGGACACGAGAGTAATATGAGTAAATCGGCAAATGTTTTTGCCAGCCGGTCAGATTTCCCTTCCTCTAATGTGCAATCTATTTCCAGCGGCGATCCTTCTACTGCAAGAAATAATGGTGCTTATGGTGATGGTGCCTCAAGATCTTTTTTTGGACGTATTAACTATAATTGGTTAGACAAATACTTGTTTACAGCAAACCTGCGTAACGATGGTTCCGATAAATTTCCTGCGAATGATCGTTGGGCGTTTACGTATTCTGGAGCATTTGCCTGGAAAATAAACAACGAGCAATTTTTGCAAAATGTAACAGCCATTAATGAATTAAAGTTACGCCTTGGCTATGGGTTAACCAATAATCAAAATATCCCAAGCAATAGGTATGTAACCCAGCTTACTACGGTTGCTACTGGCTTGTCCGGTACAGCACAGTATCAATCCAATTTGGCTAATCCTAATATAAAATGGGAACAAACAAAAAATACTAATATTGGATTAGATGGTGCATTCTTTAACTGGAGATTAAATTTTTCAGTAGATGTTTACGATCGTCATACCGATAGGCTGTTATTAAATCTACCACTTCCTGCATATTCCGGTACTACAGCCGGGTGGTCGCCAGGTGCAATGCAGGCTCCTATTGTAAATGTTGGCTCTATGAGCAATAAAGGAATTGACATCAGGGTAGGAACCACCAATATCAGCAACAAAAATTTCTCATGGAAAACTGATATCACCGTATCGCATAATATTAATAAAGTATTGTACTTAGGTGCTGGTGGCGCTGATGCCAGCATTGTTTCGAGAAACTCAAAAACTGTAGTAGGCCAACCTATTGGCTCATTTTTCGGCTATATCTATGATGGCATATTTGCTACTGCCGATGATTTTAAAAGCCATGCTTTGCCGGCCGACCAAGCAGGAAACCCCCGCCCAATTGCAAATGCACAAGGTGGTATATGGTATGGCGACCGAATGTATAAAGACTTAAATGGCGATGGTATTATTGATACCAGGGACCAAACTTTCTTAGGTTCACCACAGCCAAAATTTCAGTTTGGGTTCAATAACTCATTTAATTATAAAGGCTTTGATTTGAACATTTTCTTTAGTGGAAACGTTGGCAGCAAAGTGTATAATGAATTGCCGGTTAACCAACTGAACCCTTTAAATAATACCAACTATTTTACCGGGATATTAAATTATGCCAAAACTGCTTTAATTGACCCTGCCGGTGACAAAAATGATTTCAATAATGTATATGTCACCAACCCCAACACTACTGTTATGGGCCTCAGAAACGACGTTACAAATGAAAATTTGCGCTTTACAAATTTGTTTTTAGAAGACGCTTCATTTATCCGTTGTAAAAACATTACCATCGGATATAATTTGCCTCAAAATATACTGGCAAAAGCGCATATCTATTCTCTTAGGTTATATGCTAATGTATCCAACGCATTTACAATAACAAAATACACAGGTATGGATCCTGAAGTTGGCTCCTGGAATCCATTGGAGGCTGGTTATGATGGAGGTTATTATCCTCAATCAAGAGTATTCACCTTTGGCGTAAATGTGAAATTGACAAAGTAAAAAAAACGATTAATTTTTATGAAATCAATCAATAAATTATTCATCCCTTTGCTATTGCTGGTGGCAGTAGCCGGATGTAAAAAGAATTATCTCGACCGCCCTTCGAAATCTCAAATTGCTTCCAATAATTTTTATAAAACTACTAAAGAAATAAGATTGGCTACTGCCAGCCTTTACGCAGGGCCTGCCAATTTTCAGTGGCATCATGAAAGTCTTTTACAATTTGGCGATGTTTTAAGTGGAAATGGAACCACTGGTCAATACAATGGTTCTGATAATAATGAACTTTTCGCGGTAAACCTTTCGGCTTCTAACGGTATTGTGAATAGAGGATGGACAGGATTATACATCCTTATTGGCCAATGCAACAGTACTATTCTCGGCATACAACAATATGCCCCCGCTACGGTTCCTGAAACAGATAAAAACGCGGCGATAGCCGAAGCAAGGTTTATACGTGGATATGCTTATTTTAATTTGGTTTTGCACTGGGGTGCTGTTCCTATTATTGAGGATAACAGTAAACTGATTGAGCAACCCCTGCTGAACCGCATCATAGTACCGGATGTGTACAAATTTGTAACGAACGATCTTACTTATGCAGTAGAAAACCTACCTGCTACTGATGTTGCCGGCAGAGTAACTACCTGGTCGGCACAAGGTATGTTGAGCAAAGTGTATTTAACTATGGCGGGTTTAGGGGGCAATGGCACACGCAACCAGGCTTACTTAGACAGTGCCAAAAAATATGCGGGAAATGTGTGCAAAAATAGTGGCAAAACATTATTCCCAAATTATTATGACCTTTTTAAAGCACAAAATAACGATGTTCCCGAAGTGTTATTTGCGTTTCAATGGCAGGCAGGCGTTGGGTTCGGTGGTGGTAATACGTGGAATAACTATGCTCCAAACGTCTCTCTTATGCCCAAAAAAGTTGGAGCATGGGCTTCTTTGCATCCTACTATCGACTTATTTCTATTGTATTCCGAAAACGATACGATAAGACGAAAAGCCACCTTTATGGTTAACGGCGATTACTTTCCTGAATTGGATGCAGCGAATGGTGGTTACAATTACAAGTCTACCGCACCAACTCTAAAAAAACACGTTATTGGCAACGATGTAGATAACAGTTCGCCGCTTATGGATTTATGGTCATCGCCTGAACATGATGCTGTGTTAAGGTTAGCCGATGTGTATTTGATATATGCCGAAGCTATTATGGGAAGCAATACGACCACTTCAGATCCCGATGCCTTGTTGTATTACAACAAAGTGCGTACCCGGGCGGGTGTTGACCCTGTTTCAACCATAACACTTGATGAGCTTATTAACGAAAGAAGAATTGAATTGGCTTTTGAAGGACAATATTGGGGGGATATGGTAAGGCTTTTTTATTGGAAGCCGGCAAAAGCGTTGTCTATTATAAATGCGCAAAACCGTGCTTTTTTCGATTATGCTAACGGAGTTGCTACACCAGATCCCAATGGTCCTGTCGTGACTGTGCTTCCGGCAACAGCGAGCTCATTTACATTGCAAATGCCAGCAGCGGAGTTAACAGCAAATCCAAAATTGGCAGATGCACCGGTAAAGTATTATTAATTAATTGTTCTTAATAAAATAGGAATTTAAAATAAATGGGCATGAAAAAAATACATAAAATAAATGCTGGCTTTCTTTTTTTCAGTATAACGATGGCGTTGATACTGGTAATGACTGCCTGCAAAAAAGACGTAAATCAAGCTCCTGTAATTACCGGAGTTGTTAATTATGCCGCTTCGCCTGACGATACTGTTGTACACACGGTCGCCGCCCGGCAATGGGTAGTAATACAAGGAGGAAATCTGGGTGGAGTTTCGCAAGTTACTTTTAACGGTGTACCTGCAACTATCAATTCCGCATTGGGTACTGACAATAGTATAGTGATACAAATTCCTTCTATTGCGTGGCAATCTGTGCCAACAGATCAACGGAATGTAATAACCGTAGTTACTGGCAGTGGTGTGACTTCTTTTGAAATCAAAATCGTTGACGCTCCTTTAATTACTCGTATTAGAAATTACGAAGCCTCTCCAAATGATACAATTGTCAGTTTTATAGCACCTGGTCAGTACATTAATTTAATCGGATTTAATCTCGCGGGCGCTGATAGTATAAGTTTTCAAGGCATAAAAGCTGATTTAAGTAGCACTGATTATACTGATTCAAGTGTTATCGTGAAAGTTCCTAATGATTTTACAGGTAGCGATCCTTCGCTGGCAAATAGGTTTACCTACACTACTAAAATTGGAAAGCAGGTATACTTCATCCCAATTGTTGATCCGGCTATTCTTAAATATTATGCAGATCCACTATTTACGTTCCTTACCGGAGGTATCGGTAAACAAAAAACGTGGATACTTGATATGGATGTTGCCACCGGGAAGGGAACGGTATTCAATGGCCCTATGTATTTCTCAAGTGATGATTTGCGTTGGGGAAATGTAATCACTAACAATGGCTGGGGCCAATGGCAAGCCGAATGGTATGACTGGATGTTTCCGTTAAAGGATTACGGCACCATGACTTTTGAACTTAAAGGCAGCTTTGCTGTCCAACCTACCGTAAAGGTAACTCAAAAGAACCTGGAGGACGCTGCAAAAAATGGAACTTTCACCGGTAGCTTCTTTATGGATATTGATGCAAAGACGATGAGCTTCACTGATGTTACTCCTCTTAATCCGCGCCGGAACGATCTCGATTTTTCGATTAAAGCGTATATCATTTCCCTTACTGAGGATGGCCTGCAACTGGGCTTTAAGCACAAATTTAAACCCGAATTTGAGATTTTAAATTATGTTGTCAAGAAGTAAAAAGGTTCTAAGGCCGTTCTGAGCGGGCAGGGAGCACAGCGAATTATAATTTGAACGTTGATCGTCAATCGCTGCTTCCAGAGGGCAATAGTTTTATAACCAGTAAGTATAACAAAAGATGAAGTATAATCAATTCTTTAAAATTTTAGTAGTAGCCATGTTGGCTATTACTTTCTCCTCATGCAAAAAGGGTGGTGTCGCAGCCGAGTTATCAGTTTCTCCAGGTGCAATTACTTTTCCTGGTGAAGGGGGGGCATCCGATATAACAATATCATCTAACGCGGCGTGGAGTGTCAACAACCCCCTTTCTTCGTGGTTGCAAATAGATAAAAAAACGGGCAGCAGCGGCAGCGCCACAATTCTGATAAAAACCTTAAGCGAAAACGGTACAGGAGCAAGCCGCTCAGGCTGGTTAGATATAACCTCATCAAACGGCCAGAACAGGCGGGTAAAGGTTACTCAAGGGCCTGCTCTCTACCCGTCTTATAACACAAGTCCCAAAGCACCCGATGAAACAGGAATGAGCAGCACGGCCGTGCAACTGGCGGCAAAAATGCGTACGGGAATGGGAATAAATTTTGGCAATACCATGGAATCATACCCAGACGAAGGTGTTTGGGTGAGTAGTAAAATCACCGAATCGTATGTGAAATATGTAAAAAGTTTAGGTTTCAACGCTGTACGGATTCCGTGTAGCTGGGTTTGGGCTCATTTAAGCGATCCGGCAAAAGCGAAAATTGACCCTGCGTGGCTTGCGCGGGTGAAAGAAGTTGTTGGATGGTGTGTGGCTAATGATATGTATGTGCTACTGAATGCTCACGGTGATAATGGCTGGCTGGAACGTAATGTCAATAAGTTAAAGCAAGATTCCATTAATGCGATGGAAAAGGCGATTTGGGAGCAGATTGCCACAACCATGCGTGATTTTGATGAGCACCTTATGTTTGCCGGCACGAATGAACCTTCGGTTGACAATGCCGAACAGATGGCCATACTTAATGGTTATCACGAAACATTTATCAAGGCAGTTCGCGCTACCGGAGGCAGAAACAGTAACCGGGTGCTGGTTGTGCAGGGACCTTCAACTGACTGTATTAAAACTTCTCAGCTGATGACTACTCTTCCTCACGACCCGGTACCTAATCGTATGATGCTTGAGGTACATTTCTACGGGCCCTGGCATTTTAATATGCTAAAGGATGGAGAATATAATCCGACCACCAAAGCGAGTTACTACTGGGGGGCTGGGAATCATTCTATTATTGAGCCGGAGCGCAACTGCCCCGATGGAGAAGAGGATGAGCTTGCGGCAGAACTCGGAAAGATGAAAAAGTTTGTTGATAATGGTATCCCTGTGATACTGGGTGAATATGCAACCTTTAGGCGGACTCCCGAATTCAACGCTGGTACTCCTAAGGATACGCTGATGCACAACAGGTCTGTGGATGCCTGGACAACTTTTGTGACCAAAACTATGAGAGCGAATGGTTTTTTACCATTCTGGTGGGAGATAGGTTTTGGTTTAGACAGAAAAAATAATGTGGTAAAGGACCAGCGTATGCTAGATGCCATTATTGCAGGATATAAGTAAAAAAGTATAGTATCAATTATAGCATAAGGTTATTTCCCTTCCAAGTAAACGGTTTAAATTTTTAAAAATGAATAATATCAAAAGTACCCCTATGATTTTGGGCTTTCTTATTGCGATACTATCATTAACATCCTGTAAAAAAAAGAATGAAGCTGCCGCCGAACTATCGGTTTCTCCAGGTGCAATTACTCTTCCAGCCGAAGGGGGGGCATTCGATATAACAATATCATCTAACGCAACGTGGAGTGTCAATAACCCCCTTTCTTCGTGGTTGCAAATAGATAAAAAAACGGGCAGCAGCGGCAGCGCCACCATTCAGGTAAAAACGGTAAGCGAAAACGGTACAGGAGCGAGCCGCTCAGGTTATTTAGATATAACCTCATCAAACGGACAGACCAGGCGGGTAAAGGTTACTCAACCGCCTACTTTCTACCCGTCTTATAACACAAGCCCCAAAGCGCCCGATGCAACCGGTATGAGCAGCACGGCCGTGCAACTGGCGGCAAAAATGGCTACGGGGATGGGAATAAATTTTGGCAATACCATGGAATCACCAAACGAAGGTGATTGGCAGAGTAGTAAAATGACCGAATCGTATGTGAAATTTGTAAAACAAACAGGTTTCAATGCTGTGCGGCTTCCCTGTAACTGGGTTTGGAGTCATTTAAGCGATCCGGCAAAAGCGAAAATTGACCCTGCGTGGCTTAACAGGGTGAAAGAAGTGGTTGGATGGTGTGTGGCTAATGATGTGTATGTGATACTGAATGCTCACGGGGATAATGGCTGGCTGGAACGTAATGTTAATAAGCTAAAGAAAGATTCCGTTAATGCGATGGAAAAGGCGATTTGGGAGCAGATTGCTACAACCATGCGTGATTTTGATGAGCACCTTTTATTTGCCGGCGCGAATGAACCTACTGCTGAAAATGCCGGGCAGATGGACATACTCAATACTTACCACCAGACATTTATTAATGCAGTTCGCGCTACCGGAGGCAGAAACAGTTACCGGGTGCTGGTTGTGCAGGGGCCAAGAACCGACAGTTATTTAACTTCTGATCTGATGAAGACGTTTCCTGTAGACCCGGTACCTAATCGTATGATGCTTGAGGTACATTGCTACTCGCCTTCTACATTTAATCTACTAACCGATGGAGATGTAAGTTGGGGCAACATGGTTTACTACTGGGGGGCTGGGAATCATTCTACTATTGAGCCAGAGCGCAACGCCACCTTTGGAGAAGAGGCTGCGCTGATTGATGAACTCGGAAAGATGAAGAAGTTTGTTGATAAAGGTATCCCTGTGGTGCTGGGTGAATATGCATCCTGGAGGCGGACTGCTGGCATCAGCAAGTTTGTTCCTAAGGATATGGTTATGCACAACAAGTCTGTGGAGTATTGGGCAACTTTTGCGACCAAAACGGCTAAAGCGAATGGTCTTCTGCCATTCTGGTGGGAGATAGGTTTTACTTTAGACAGAGCTAATAATGTGGTAAAGGACCAGCCTTTGTTAGATGCCATTATTGCAGGATATAAGTAAAAAATAATTAAATAATGATCAAACCTTTTTTATCCTGCGTTGCGCTTTTGAGTTGCCTGTTTTTTTCAAATAATGTTCATGCACAACAAGCAACCAATCCAATCATTTTTGCTGATGTTCCCGATATGTCGATGATGCGTGTGGGCGATACTTACTACATGAGCAGTACCACCATGCATATGAGTCCCGGAGTGCCGATTATGAAATCTAAGGATCTCGTAAACTGGCAATTGGTTAGCTATGCTTATGATACCCTTGCCAACATGGACGAACTAAATCTGACCAATGGCAAAAACACTTATGGACTTGGTTCATGGGCAAGCAGCATCCGTTATCATAACAACACATTTTATGTAACCACGTTTGCAGCAACCACTGGTAAAACGCATATCTACACTACAAAAAATATTGAGAAAGGCCCATGGAAGTCCGCTTCATTTTCACCATGTTATGGCGATCATTCCTTGTTTTTTGATGACGATGGAAAAGTGTATCTGATTTACGGAGGCGGCAAACTAAACCTCCTGGAATTAAATGAAAATGTAACCGGTGTAAAGGAAGGTGGCATCAACCAGGTAGCTATTGAAAATGCCAGCGCCCCGAGCCAGGTTGAAGGAAAGGAAGGTGGCCTGGGTGCAGAAGGTTCGCAGTTGTTTAAGGTAAAGGGCAGGTATTACCTGTTTAATATCACCTGGCCTCCCGGAGGCATGCGTACGGTAGTCATTCATCGTGCCGATAAAATCACCGGTCCATGGGAAGGCCGTTTGGCATTGCAGGATTCGGGTGTTGCGCAGGGTGGTTTAATTGATATGCCCGATGGAAGATGGTTCGCTTATTTGTTCCGCGATTATGGCTCGGTGGGTCGTATCCCTTACCTCGTTCCAGTTACATGGAAAGATGGCTGGCCGGTGCTGGGAATAGATGGAAAAGCTCCGCAAACCCTCGATCTGCCTGCCGGTAAAGGGCTTATTCCCGGCATTGTGAATTCAGATGAATTTAAGCGCAAAAAAGGAGCCCCCGCCCTGCCACCGGTTTGGCAGTGGAATCATAACCCCGATAACAGGTTATGGTCAGTAACAGAACGCAAAGGGTATTTAACGCTTAAAACAGGAAGGATTGATACCAGTTTCCTGCTTGCAAGAAATACGCTGACCCAGCGCACTATTGGCCCGGTTTGCAGCGGCTCTGTTTCGTTGGATGTATCGAAAATGAAGGACGGCGATTTTGCTGGCCTCGGGCTTTTGAATAAAAACTTCGGACTGATTGGCGTAAGAGTTGACGGCGATAGGAAGTCAATCGTGATGATCAATGCCAGCACCGGCAAGCCGGAGGAAGTTCAATCGATACCGCTTACACAAAACACGATTTTCTTTAAAGCCGAATGCGATTTTACCAACAAAAAAGATGTAGCTGATTTCTTTTACAGCCCCGATGGAAAAACCTGGAAAGCATTAGGCACACAGCTTAAGATGGCTTACACGTTTCCACATTTTATGGGCTATCGTTTTGCGTTGTTTAACTACGCCACCAAAATAACCGGTGGTGCCGCCGCTTTTGATTTCTTTCATATTACGGATACGATTCAGTGATAAGATCCACACACACATTTAGAACAACAATGAATATCAGAAAGAAAGTATTGCAGGTAACAGCTCTTTTTGCTGCAGCGGGGGCGCAGGCTCAAAACCCGATTATACAAACCATTTATACAGCCGATCCGGCGCATCCTATCAATTATAAATTAAAAATGAATACAGCAAGTAAAAGCATATTTACTCTTGTCTTCGCTATTATCTTCAGCTTAGTAAGCATAAGTACTCTTTCCGCACAAACTGTTTGGTTAGATCAACTGGATCTCAGCCCAGCTACACAGGGCTGGGGCATACCTAAAAAAAACAGGACGGTTGATGACAACATCATGACCATCGCAGGCAAAACCTTTCAGCGTGGCTTCGGCACACACGCAGAAAGCTCTCTTTTTATTCAGCTCGATGGTAAGGCAAATTCGTTTACCGCGCAGGTTGGCATTGATGATGAGGTGAAAGGGCGTCAGCCCGCCGTAGAGTTTATTGTATACGGCGATGGAGCGAAGCTTTGGTCGAGCGGTGTAATGCATGAAGGTGATACTGCCCGGCTATGTAATGTGAAACTTTCGGGTGTGAAAAAACTTGAGCTGCGGGTAACAGACGGAGGAAACGGTAACAGCAGCGATCATGCCAACTGGGCAGATGCAAAATTTGAGGCGGCCGGTGTGGCAATTTTTGTTACTTATTATCCTGTCCCAGGTGAGCCCTACATTCTTACCCCTAAGCCATCGGCAAAACCGAAGATTAATAGCGCAAGCGTTTTCGGTGTCCGCCCGGGCTCGCCGTTTCAATTCAGGATACCTGCCACCGGAAACCGGCCAATGACCTTTCTGGTTACCGGCTTGCCTCAGGGACTAAAGCTGGATCAAAAAACAGGACTTATTACTGGTAAGCTTGAAAAAGCCGGCACTTACGTTATTCAATTGAAGGCAAAGAATGCGAAAGGTATAGCCGAAAAAAGTTTACGCATTATCTGTGGTGATAGAATTGCACTTACCCCGCCAATGGGTTGGAATAGTTGGAATTGTTTCGCTCATGAAGTTTCTGGTGAAAAAGTTAAGCGCGCTGCGGAAGTAATGGTGAAAACCGGACTTATAAATTACGGATGGAATTATGTAAATATTGACGACTACTGGCAAAATAACCGCGATTCGAAAGATCCTTCCCTGCAAGGTAAGCTACGGGACGAGGCTGGTAATATAGTTCCTAATAAAAGGTTTGGAGATATGAAATCCCTGACAGACTATGTGCATGGTCTCGGTTTGAAGATCGGCATCTATTCCAGTCCTGGTCCCTGGACCTGTGGTGGCTGTGCCGGTAGTTATGGTTATGAGAGGCAAGATGCCGAAAGTTATGCCAAATGGGGTTTCGATTATCTGAAATACGATTGGTGCAGCTATGGAGGAGTGCTAAATGGAATACCTGATAACGACCCAAACAAAGTAATCTCCATATCTTACAATGGAGGTTATCAATTGTCTACCGCCGTCAAACCATACAAAATAATGGGAGATTATATCCGTCAGCAACCCCGCGACATTGTTTTCAGCTTGTGTCAGTACGGAATGTCGGATGTTTGGAAATGGGGCGATTCGGTAGGTGGAAACACCTGGCGTACAACGAATGATATAACGGACAACTGGTCCAACGTTAAAAGCATTGCATTAGCTCATGATCAGTCTGCAGCCTGGGCTAAACCCGGTAACTGGAACGATCCGGACATGCTGGTTGTAGGAACAGTAGGCTGGGGTAGCCCGCATCCGAGCATGCTTAAACCAGATGAGCAATATCTTCACTTCAGCCTTTGGAGCCTTTTCTCTGCGCCTCTGCTAATTGGTTGCGATATGGAAAAGCTGGATGCCTTTACCCTGAATTTATTGACAAACGATGAAGTGATTGCTGTTAATCAGGATGCTCTTGGCAAACAGGCTACCTGTGTTCAGACTATCGGAGATCTGCGCATTTATGTAAAAGAATTGGAAGATGGCAGTCGTGTAGCAGGCTTTTGCAATTTCGGTCTGGAGAAAGTGGACATCTCTTACAAGGATCTGAAAAAGCTTGGTATTTCAGGAAAGCAAAAGGTGCGTGATCTTTGGCGTCAGAAAGATATTACAACAATCCATGCGGACAAAGAGGCTCTTTCGGTGAAGGTTCCGATGCATGGAGTGACTCTGTACAAATTTACGCCGGTTAAATAGCAGGATAAGATCTCTTAACCTGAGCTCGATTTCACACACACATTTAGAACAACAATGAATATCAGAAAGATAGTATTACAGGTAACAGCTCTTTTTGCTGCAGCGGGTGCGCAGGCTCAAAACCCGATTATACAAACCATTTATACAGCCGATCCGGCGCCGATGGTATACAAAGATACCGTTTACCTGTACACCGGGCATGATGAAGATAAATCGACTGTGTTTGTGATGAAAGACTGGCACTGTTTCACATCTACCGATATGGTGAACTGGACAGACCGCGGGTCTCCCCTATCGCTTAAAACGTTCAGTTGGGCGAAGCAAGATGCCTGGGCCGGGCAATGCATTCCCAGGAATGGGAAGTTTTACTACTATGTACCTATGACCCATGAAACGATGGGAATGTCAATCGGGGTGGCTGTTTCTGATAGTCCTACCGGTCCGTTTAAAGATGCACTTGGAAAACCACTGGTTCACAGCGGTAAGGGAGATATTGATCCCACGGTATTTGTTGATGACGATGGTCAGGCATATCTCTATTGGGGGAACCCTTACCTTATGTACGTAAAGTTGAACCAGGATATGATCTCTTACGCTGGCGAGATAGTTACAGTGCCGTTGAATAAAGAAGGGTTTAATGTACGATATAAAGATGTTGATATAAGACCTTCAGCATACGAAGAAGGGCCCTGGTTTTACAAACGCAAAAACCTGTACTATCTGCATTATCCTGCAGGAGGTGTTCCGGAACATTTGGCTTACTCAACCAGCACAGGTCCTACCGGACCATGGGTTTACCGCGATACCACTATGCGGATAATTGACAAGGTAGGCGCTTTTACGAATCATCCAGGTTTGATCGATTATAAAGGCAAATCGTATTTGTTCTATCATAACGGTGCATTGCCAGGTGGCGGAGGTTTTACCCGTTCCGTTTGTGTAGATGAGTTCCGGTATAATAACGATGGGAGCATTCCGCGGATAACTCCAACAGCCGAAGGTGTAAAACCTGTTGAACATTTAAATCCATTCATCCGCCAGGAAGCGGAAACTATAGCCTGGGAGCAGGGAATTGAAACCGAACGCAGCACCAACGCCGGAGTTTATGTAACCGAAATCAGCAATGGTGATTTTATCAAAGTACGAAGTGTTGATTTTAAGAAAGGAGCGGGAATATTTCAGGCTAATGTTTCATCGGCATCAGGTGGTTTTATCGAAATACATGTAGATAGTTGCAACGGAGAACTATTGGGATCCTGTGAGGTGAAAAATACAGGAGGCTTGCAAAATTGGACCACCGTTTCAACTAAAGTAAATAGGTTAAAGGGGGTTCACGATCTGTACTTTGTTTTTAAAGGCAATCAAGGCGATCTGTTCAATTTCAACTGGTGGAAGTTCGATAAATAAGACCCTTAACGAGTATTCGTTTTTTAGATAAAATAAAAAAGCATGTTTAGAAAAAAAGTGTTGTTAAGTACGGTCCTTGCTATCTCTTTTTTGGGATATAAAAAAGATGTAGAAGCTCAGACTAATGCGCATATACTGAAAGTGGTTAATGAAAAACCGGAAGAAAAATTCGCAAATGTTTCGCCGAAACTTACCTCCAATAATGGAAATCCATTGTTAGATTTTATGTTTACGGCCGACCCAACGGCTGTAGAATACAATGGAAGAATTTATGTGTATGCCACGAATGATCATCAACAGTATGAGCATGTAGGAAAGGATGGGAAAAATTCATACGAGTATATCCGTACACTGGTCATGATGTCTTCCGATGATATGGTCAACTGGACTTATCATGGCCTCATAAATACAGCCGAGCTGTCGCCATGGAGTCAGAATTCCTGGGCGCCTTCCATTACATCCAGACTGGAAGCAGATGGTAAGACGCATTTCTACTTGTATTACTCCAATAGCGGTGTTGGCACAGCCATGCTTACTTCCACCTCTCCCGTTGGTCCGTGGAAAGACCCATTAGGAAAGAACATAGTCGACCGTTCTGTCCCCGGAGTGGATTGCGAAGCTCCATTCGATCCCGGAGTTGTGATTGACGACCAGGGTACAGGCTGGTTAACTTTTGGAGGCGGATCGCCTAAAACGAAATATATGCCGGGTAATTCCAGAATCGTCAAATTAGGAGCAGATATGATCAGTTTGGCTGGCGATGTTGCTAAGATCCCCGCTCCTTATTTTTTTGAGGCAAGCGACCTTAATTTTATCGATGGAACCTGGGTTTATACCTATAATACAAATTGGGAAGAACGCACTGAATGGCCTTATAGCAATATTGATAAACCAACCCAATGCAGTATGTGCTATATGACGAGTAAAACACCCTTAAATCCGGATAGTTGGAAGTACCGCGATAATTACTTTAAGAATACTGGCGAAGATAGCGTGGGCCCTTATACAAACAATCACACTCACCTGTTCAGGTTTAAAGAGAAATATTATATTACTTACCATGCCATGTATTTACAGGATTATTTCGGCACTAAGGGTGGTTTTCGTAATGTGGGTATCGAAGAAATGCAAGTGGATGAAAAGAATGTGAATATCCGCATGGGCAAAGCAACTTTTAAAGGTCCGGCACAACTTAACCCATTGAATCCATTCGTCATCCAGCAAGCAGAAACCACTGCAGGCACTTCGGGGCAAGTCCGGTTCGAAGCTGTTGGTAATGCGGGCAATATGGTTGCCAAAGGAAAAGCAGACAAACAATGTCTCATGGTGCGAGGAGCCGATTTTAGCAAACAGATTCCTGCCAAATTCGAAGCCAGGGTGAAAGGAAAAGGTAAAATTGATGTTTATGTAAATAATCTTAAAGGTACAGCTCTTGTTTCGCTTATATGTGATGGGAAGGAATGGACTACGCTCTCAAAGAAAATAGAACGGAAAATAGATAAAGCAGTAGGGAATATCTATTTTGTATTTAATGGAGAGGATTTTTTGTTTGATGAATGGAAATTCACTTATTAATTCCGGTTGCTGGTCTTGTAACCAACAGCACTTATTTGTCCCATGCTTTCTTGTTGATGATAACAACAAGGACAAAAGTTATTAAAACTTTTTTGAGTTCAGATGATTCAGAATTTGAAATACGAAATCCATTTCAAGCGACAAGGTGAATTGATTGCCTTGGCGCAAGCTTTGTAGCAAGGGAATTGTGCGTTGGCCACCAAAGTTTGCAACTTTAGTCTCAAAGTTTGAAACTTTACATCCAAAGTTCGCTACTTTGGTCCCAATGTTTTAAACTTTCCACCCAATGTTTTGAACTTTCCACATGAAGTTGCGAACATATGCCCAATAGTTTGCAACTTATGCGGCATAGTTTGAAACTTTCCAACGGAACTTTCCCAAAAGCACTCCAGATAAGACAATTTGCGGTGTATAACGATCAACTTGCTTCCATTCGTTTCGCAGTTTCAGCCTACAGTTTGAACATATTCCATGAACTTCGTCCCCAGGAATTTGACTTGATCCCCTGTTACGCTCTAAAGCAAGTCCAATGCGTTGTCCCATCGAATCTTTTGACCGACTAATTCCTCAGCTGTTTCTATTGCTGATTTCACCGTCAAGCCACCAAACCTTGACTGCATATATGAGTCGAAGTAGCCGCAGTCCGTCCAGGCGATCATATACTGTTCACCACTTTCATTGAGTTTAGGCTGCTCACCTTCTTCTAAGTTGCCATCAGCCTTTGTAATTTCATACCAATAGTCATAGTTTATTGCGAAGAGCTGAACAGGCCGCCATGTTGCCTGATCGTATAGCCACATGCCTCGCAAGACACGCCGCGCATAAACGTCACCCTTATATTCAGTTTCCAAATTTTGTTCTTCCATAGGAGAAAACGAATAGCACATAACAATTAAGCTTCATCGTTGGAGCTTCGCACCCGACGAGGCTTAGTTGCTAGCGGTAGTTTTTTTCTGCGTTGTCTGCGAACTCTCGCAATTTAGGGTCTCTTGTCTCGTCACACGCAATTTGCCTAACTAATCCAATATGTTTGTCCTTGTCATACCGCCCATTGGCGAAACTTGGTGCCCTGATGACTCTTTACCCTGTAACCCACCGAGATAATGACATCCAGGTTGTAGTAATTGGTGGGTTTGGTAGAAAAATCGGAATTCCCGATTTTTCTCATAGAGCACTGACTATCAAATTCTTGATCTTCGTAAATGTTTAAAATGCTCATTGATAGTGGAACGTGATTTTTGGAACAATTCTGCCATTTGGTCTATGGTCAGCCATATCGTTTCGTCTTCCAGTCGGGTTTCAATCCTGGAATACTAAAATTTGATGAAATAATCGAAGATCTTCATTCCCTTTTTAATCGTTACATGAAATTGAAGATTTCGAGTATGCGCGGAAAACAGGCTGATAAACAAAAGCCATTTAATATTCACGCGCATGGTCACCAAATATTGTCTTCATAATTACCAAATTTCCGAAGTTTGTTCCCCAAATAAAGCCTGAACATGTCACATACAGCATTTGGTGAGTTTTTCCCGGAGATCGCCGACAAGGAGACCCGGGTTGTAACCATCATCGATCAAGCGATCACGGGCCTGCCACCGTTTGGCAACATAAGGATGCCTCTGTTCTAAATGGTTCCCATTGCGGGAATACTTACGGGTAAAGCTTCGCTTATCCTTCGGTTACGCTTCGGTTACGCTTCGATTGTCCCGGGCTGGGAAAAGTGGGCTAAAAAGCTGGTGGTGACTTATACTAATCCCCCAACAATTTCACTTGATCCCAAAATGCCTCATAGTTTCAAAAGCAAAATCTTCTTTTTCCTCCATTAATTACTTAATTCTTTAAAGAATGATCCTGCCAGCTTCAAAAGCTACACTATCCACGTTAAAAGGAGATAGACCAGTAATTTACTTTTTAATTAACCTCTTAATTTATTTTAAACCCTTGTTGTTCTCATTAGGTTGCAATAAGTCCCAAAGATTTCCGTACAAATCTTCAAATACTGCCACCAGGCCATATTCCTCCTCTTTGGGTGGTCGAATAAAATTAACTTTCCTGTCAAGCATTTTATTATAGTCTCTCCAAAAGTCGTCGGTAAATAGAAAAAGAAAAACTCTACCTCCTGTTTGATTTCCTATACTTGCAGCTTGTTTGTCGTTAGCAGCTTTGGCAAGCAAAAGGCAACATTCTTTTGCTCCTACCGGAGCTATCAAAACCCACCTTTTATCTTCAGTCAGTTTTGTGTCTTCAATTAGTTCAAAATCTAAATTCTCTGTATAAAATTTTATAGCCTCATCGTAATCTTTTACAACTAAGGCAATGTGTGCAATTTTTTGTGTCATGTAACTCAAAAATAAGTTTGTTTTTTTATGTTCATTGCCCCCACACTACATGTTCTTAAGTGGTCGATATTTCCTGGTTTGATAATTCTCCAATGGGGGGCACATAAATTTCGGACTAATGCAAATGCCCTTGTTGACGGTAGTTTTTTACCAGGCAAATTCGCCTTCTGTAGCCCGGTTCAACACTGTTTATTTTGAAATTTGTATCCCGAAATTCCTTCACGAAAATTAGAAAGGCTTTCAGTCATTGGACTTGAAGCCTTTTTAGTTCGAATCAACTTTGATTCTGTGTATATCCAATAGTTATCTCTATTGTCCCTGCAACACCTTCAGTCTTTCGATAGAATGTTGGCTTTTCGGATTCAGCTCAAGAGAACGTTTGTAATTAGCAATGGCGCCGGCTTTGTCTCCTGCAGCTTCATAGGCTTCGGCAAGACTATCGTAGCAATTGTCACTGGTTGGGAAAAAAGTAATATTCAGTTTAAATATTTCAATGGCTTCTTTTATTTTTCCTTCCTTCAATAAAAGATATCCCCTGCTATTGAGATCATTTTCTGAAAGATGGATTGCCCTCTTCCGCTCCTCATTGATTGCTTCAATATTGTAGGAAAGAAAGCGATTCATTATTGCATCGCCTTGCTCGCTACGCAGCGTGCCGGTATATGTTTTTACAATGGCGCTTATGGCAAGGGGCGGGTTATCTCTAAAAATAAAATGCGCGCATCCATAAGCAGTGATGCCCTGACGGTTAGGCTGGGCATCTGCAAATTGCCTGTGACAAGCTCTCCATCTAACAGCACCAGCCGAATCAGGGAACGGCGGTACATTTTCCGCAACCAGATCAATGACCGGGATGGTTGCCGGGAAAGGCGTTTTTCTCATCATCGCCACTGTATTGGGGAGATTCAAACCCATGTAATATTCCTTCAGGTTGATATTTTTCATGTTTGCATATAACTTTTTTCTTACCTCGGTAACACTATCAACATAGTTATCTGTAAACCAGCAAACATGATTAGCGTCGATCAACACAGCTGCTTTTACCCTTTCAGGGTGTCGGGCAGCATAGAGCGTTGCGCAAAAGCCACCAAAGGAATGCGCTACCAGCATGATGTTTCCATCATAGCCCAATTTTTTGAGGCCTGTTTCCAGCCCCTGGATACCCTGCAGGATCCCATGTTTGTCCAGATCATGGTTACTGGTATCCAGTTCGCTTTTCCCAAAACCGGCGCGGTCATAAGTAATGAGCGTTGCGTGCGTAATATCGGCTATTGGCTTCAAAATAATATCCCAAACAGTCACATCGGCTCCGGCTCCGCCTTCAAACAAGATCGGCATCCCCTTTCCTTTTATGATGTGAAAATAGAGCCGGTAACCACCAACATCTATTAAGGTATCAATAGTCTGGCATCTGCCTGAATTGGCCATTAATCCCAAAAAGGTAAATGTCGTTAAGAGATATTTTTTCATGATTTTGCAGGTTAGTACATTCACATGACATAGACGCATAATCCTGGAAAATCCATAACAATAGAAAAACGGCTGGAAAATGGAAGCTATAATATTTTTAAACAGATAAATAGAAAAGTGCCCGTTCGCACTGTAATAAATTGATTTGAAAGATCAGCAGAGGAACGAGCACCCATAAAGCAAAAAGCAGTTTATTTCCTGACGAGGGGCCTGCCCTGGCCATCTTTAAAATTTTCTGTAATAATCATAATTAAGTCTACCAAAGCCCAAATGCCACAACCTCCTAAGGTAAATAACTGGGCAATGCCAATACCTGTCTTTTTAGTATAGAAGCTATGAATTCCCAATCCACCTACGAAAAAGCAAAGCAGCAGCGTTGTCAGCCAGTCATATCCCTCAGCAGCAGCGCCAGCATTTTGCACTACTGCAGCTGATTGTGAAGTAAAATTGGGTGTAGGGGCGCCGCATTTAACACATACAACGGCTTTGTCATCAATTTGGGTTCCGCAATTTGAACAAAACATAGTAAGGGGTTTTAAAATTTCACACATGATAAGGATAAATTTCTATATAGTAAAAGGACGGTTTATATTTTAATAACGTCAACAAACAAGCCGGTAATGTCATATGAGATGAAACTGTGGCCTTTCTTTTTTATCTTAGTCAACCTATGCTGATAAAAACATTCATGGCCAAAATCTGTGTTTCAGTTTTATTTATAATTGGAATATGGTTGCTTGCTTCCTTTACTGAAAAGGAAATAGTATGGGAAGCTATTGGTGACTCTATCACCTACCTGAACGATCACCCGGATGAAACCGGGAATCGTGTTGCCAAAGGGTATTTAAGCCGTGTAGTTGCTGAATTGCCCAACCTACGTTATGTCAATCAGGGACATAACGGCTGGAAGTCGGGTGATATAGCCAAAAACATCGAGCGTTTGGGGCTGGTGAAAGCAGATGTCTACACAGTATTCTTAGGCACAAACGACTGGTGGGGAGGCTGGCCTGTAGGGAGCATCGATGATTATAAAAATAATACAGGAGCTAATTCTGTATTCGGCTCATTCAGGATCATCATCGATAAGATACGCCAGTTAAACCAGGAGGCGAAAATAGTGCTCATAACTCCTATGCAGCGTAATGATTTTGTTTATTTGTTTAATGCCACTAATAACGCGCATGGTTCGTACAAAACTAAAAACGGGCAATCACTGGAAGCATTTGCCAACGCAGTGATCGCTATTGGAAAAATTGAAAATATACCAGTTATCGACCTTTACCACGATCCGCGGCTTGACCTGAGGCACATGGTTAACTTCAAGCGTTTAAAAAATCCCCGCACTGGTAAATATGTAAATTATCGTTACCCTAAATTCACCCAAATACCATTTGATCCCCAAAACGACGAATATCCATATCCACCCACAGCAGTAAATATTACTTATGATGGATTACATCCATCAGATAAAGGAAATGAGATCATTGCCGAAAAAGTAATAAATACATTCAGACAGGTTGGGTTTGCGAAATGACGACTTACAAGGCTTTTTTATTACCGGGTGTGTCAAAATGGTAGCCAATTACCTGCGAAACATATAAAAATTATCTTATTTAAGCAATGCGGTGCGTTCATTTGGAAAATCCATTATATTGCATATCTTTGTCTATCTTATATTTCCTTCCTGCACCTATTTTGATTTCCGCTACACTCAATTTTTGTGAAGGTAAGATCATAAGCCAGGTAATTTGTCATCGTTTGGCAGCTTATCATTATTACTAAATTTAAATTTTATTATTTGTCATTTCAGCAATTACAGGTTATCGAGCCCATCTTAAAAGCGCTCCATAACGAAGGATATACCAATCCTACACCAATTCAACAACAAGCTATTCCAGCCATACTTCAACGTAGAGATATATTGGGTTGCGCACAAACCGGCACTGGTAAAACAGCGGCTTTTGCCATTCCTGTTCTTCAGTTATTGTATCAGGATAAACTGATAAAGGCACAACCGGGTATAAAGGCATTGATATTGTGTCCAACCCGTGAACTGGCTATTCAAATTCAGGAAAGCTTTGAGGCTTATGGTAAATTTACAAAGCTATCCCATACCTGCATCATTGGAGGTGTGTCGCAGCACGCCCAGGTGCAGGCAATCAGAAAAGGGGTAGATATTTTGATCGCTACACCCGGCCGCCTGCTTGACCTGATGCAACAAAACTTTGTCAATCTGCAAAACATAAAGTTGCTGGTATTAGATGAAGCAGACAGAATGCTTGACATGGGTTTCGTGCATGATGTAAAAAAGATTATTGCAAAGGTTCCCACGCAAAGACAAACCCTGTTCTTTTCTGCTACTATGGCCCCGGCCATTAATAAACTGGCCAATGCTATTTTGCGTAATCCCTTAAAAGTAGAAGTGGCGCCTGTTTCCTCTACCGCCGAAACCGTTCAACAGGCGATCTATTTTGTAGAAAAAAGAAATAAACAGTCTTTGTTGAAGCATCTGCTAACTGATCGTACCCTTCAAACGGTATTGGTTTTCACCCGCACCAAACGCGGAGCCGACAAGGTATCCAAAGAATTGAACCATGCCGGCATCAGGGCAGAAGCTATTCATGGCAACAAATCGCAACAGGCCCGTCAAAAATCATTGATACAATTCAGGTCAGGACAACTGAAGGTGCTGGTAGCAACGGACATCGCAGCCCGGGGTATTGACATCGATAAACTATCGCATGTGATCAATTTCGATCTGCCCGAAGTACCGGAAACCTATGTGCACCGCATAGGTCGTACAGGCCGTGCGGGCGCGAAGGGCATAGCCTTTTCTTTTTGTGATTCAGAAGAAAAACCCAACCTGCGAGATATTCAAAAACTGATCAGCAGAACCATACCTGTGGTGAAAGAACATCCTTTCGCGCAGGCCTCCGGCAGAGTTCATGCCTATGCATAGGTAATGGTCAATAAAATAAATAAAATAGGGTGTCCCGAAGCAATCGGGACACCCTATTTTATTTTCGGGCTTCCCTATCAGTAATTATTGTTTGTATTTCTTAACACAGGAGAATTATCCGGAGCATAAAAGGGTGAATGACTATTGTAGTTGCTTCGGCTTACGCCAATGCTTCCGGAAATGGAAAATGTTCTTTCGTTGTTGATATACATCAGGCCCAGATGTGCAGCCGAATAAGTGCCAAAGTTGTTGGCGTTCATTAAACTATTGTTCTTGTTAATTCCCGGTTGATAAAATGAACCGTTGTAATGGAAATAAGAAGGCGCCACAGTAACGCCCGCGAAGGCGTATACGTTATTGGTTAATTGCCGGTTAATTTGTAACCCCACCGGCACCGATAAAAAGGTACCGCTTCCTCCATTAAATGCAACAAAGCCTGAGGAAATGCCGGCATATTTCGTAACAAACCATTTCTTTCGAAGGTTATTGGTGTCGGCCACCTGGTTAAAGTGTCGGAAGGCAGGTTGCATGCCATTCATAGCTCCAAAAGCTAAAGGCGACTGTGCCTTTACAGCCACAGCGGATATTAAAATCGCGGCAAAAAGGATTGTCCGTATCATCTGCATAAAGATAAGGTTCCTTTTTTATAAATTTCGTTAATACACTTCTCAATATATCATCTCTGGGGATGGGCGCTGAACAAAATCCGAACAAAGATTATCTGCAATGCCATTAAATTCTTTTTAAATGCAGGTCCGGAATAGGTGAAACCATCAATGGAAATTGCTCAACTGTTAAGCTGGAGGGGTCTAATCCAAATCCTCTTGCTTCTGATAAACTCATTTTTTTAAGCCGGAAATAGAATTTCATAATCAGGCGTTCAATAACCGGCAATTCATTATCGCTGCTTAAATATTTTTCCATTACAATGAAATGAAAATCTCCGATTGCTTTTCTTCTATCAGAAGCATCATAACTGCTCTGAATGTTTATTTCTTTATTTTTTATCAATTCTGCTACAACCTGGCGAAACATTAAATTTATTTCAGGATCAATCCGGAACCCCAAACTGAACTCAACCCGTATCATCCCATTAGGTATTATATGTGTTACCTTATATTCCATTCTGTAAGGATCATCTGTGGTATGAATGTGTACAAGCCAATAAACATCTGCCCGTTTTGGATTTTTGCTAAATATGGAATACACTATTTTATGCTCAATCTCCTTACGATTTTCGGAGCCTGTCAGATAAACAAGATGATTGGTGTATTTTGGAATTGACCTGTCGCGGCTTAACGACTGAATCGTGGAAATATAGTCTTCCAAACGAACCAGTTCAACGTAACGATTTTTAATTTTCTTTGCCCTGTACCATACATACATTACACCGATAATACCAACCTCAAATACTAAAAACATCCATCTTTGTTTGATCTTGGCTACATTGGCAATAAAGAACGATACTTCAACCGTTAGAAAGACCAACAATACAATGCTTATTATTACTATATACCATTTCTTAATAAACTTCATATAATAAAACATTAATAAAGTAGTCATCAGCATGGCAATGGTTATGGAAAAGCCATAGGCGGCTTCCATATGACTGGACTCTCTGAAATAAAGCATTACGGCAACACAGCCTGCCCATAAAATCCAGTTTATACTTGGAATATAGATCTGGCCACGTATGTCGGTGGGGAATTTTACTTTTATTTTTGGCCAGAAAACCAACCGCATGGCTTCATTTATTAAAGTAAACGAACCACTAATTAATGCCTGGCTGGCAATAATGGTTGCAGCGGTTGAAATAATAATTCCAATGACCAGAAATGAATGTGGCATTATTTCATAAAAAGGATTCAAATCGTCGAGGAAGGGTTTTCCACGAAGCAACACCCATGCCCCCTGACCAAAATAGCTGAGCAGCAAAGTGGTTTTTACAAAAATCCAACTGATCTGGATATTTCTTTTTCCGCAATGACCTAAATCTGAGTATAACGCCTCTGCACCGGTAGTACAAAGAAAAATGGCCCCCAATAACCAGAACCCCTTTGGATAATTCACCAACAAATCATACCCATACATGGGATTAATTGCCTTTAATATCTGCGGATAATGAATTAGCTGGTTCAAACCTAAAACGCCTATCATTGTAAACCAAATCATCATGATTGGTCCAAATGAACTACCGATTACTTTGGTTCCAAACTGCTGAAAGAAAAACAGGATCGATATAATTCCTATGATAATACTGACTACTAAAGTATTTCCGGGTACAATAATTTTTTCTAACCCGCCTACCCCGTTAAGTCCTTCGATGGCTGATGAAACAGAAATGGGCGGCGTAATTATTCCATCGGCCAATAACGTACCGGCGCCTATGATGGCAGGTAAATATAACCAGCGACGATAGCGTCGTACTAATGCAAATAATGAAAATATACCACCTTCGCCTCTGTTATCTGCCTGCAGCGTGAGGAGTATATATTTAAAGGTTGTTTGCAGTGTGAGGGTCCATAAAACACAGGATATGCCGCCATATACTAATTCGTCTGTAATTTGCCGGGGTCCAATTATAGACTTTACAACATAAAGAGGCGAAGTTCCAATATCACCGTAAATTATTCCTAAGGTAACCAGGAGGCCGGCTACGGATAGTTTATCTATTTGTTTACTCAAAGCAGAAAGTATAAAATTTTACTTAAAGAAAAATTTGAATTTCACCCATACTATATATGCCATTTCCATTTTTTGCATATGGTTTTTCCTGAACATAAATTCCCCATCCAAAATCGCCAAATGTGTGCCTGAAAGAGATGAATTGCGGAAATAAGCAGCAGAATGCAGGCCGGGAGAGCGTTGCAGGAATTTAGATTTTTAAATTTGGAAAATTGATAAAAAGAAAAACCCTTCCATTTTGGAAGGGTGCATTTTCAAAATGAAAAGGTATCTGTTGAAAGATAGTATGTTGTCAGCAGGTATTTGCATGCAGTGCGCGATGATTCAATGCGATGTTTTGCTTATTGAATCAATAGTTTTTTATTGATCAGTCTGGTACCGCTTTCATACTGTACCATATATATTCCTTTGGACAATGCCTGCAACTGCAATGGTATCCGCAACCCGCCTTTGGTGGTATACACCAGGTGACCAGCCATATCAAAAACTTTGATGGTCCCGGTTGTTGAGGTTCCCCATACCAGTACGGTTGCGCTTCCATTGCTAACGGGGTTGGGTACTACCTGAATGCCGGTTTCGCCCATGGCAGCTATACGCAAATGCTGCTCAACGAGGTTATTCACGAGGGCCGTTGCCGTATTTTCCAGTACCAGGGTACCAAAGGCAGCAGTGCTCTGGTAATTATTAATGGTACCCTGCCATACCCCCTGGACATCACGATCTCCGCCATTATCGTCATCGTCGTTGCCCATGTCGAACCCTATTTGCAAGCCAGCTGCGGGGGTTATACCCAGCTGCGACCAGGGTATGCTTATTTCCACTGTATATCCGCCGCTGATGGCTGCCCATGCGTGCTGTACGCCGCTAACAGCCACTTTGCTAAAGAGGCTGCTGTTGTTCCAGCCTTTTATAAGCTGGTTATCGTGACCATCGTAAGTAGCCAGTTTGTTGTTATTGGCATCAATAAACACTTCGATGCCATCGTTATTCCAGGGATCGGGCGAGTCGTTGTTGAGCGTATTATCCAGCACTTTGGCAGCTATGTACAGGTTATTATTATCCCATAATGCACCAAATGTGACGGTATTATTCAGTGCGCCGATAACATTTTTATTAATGCTATTATTCAGTTTCCAGGATGATTCGTTTATAACCCCATCAATAGCTATGGTACCGCCGGCCGGATAACCATGTACCATACCCGATGCCGAAAGCACAGTAACCGTTACATCATCAGCTGCGGTCAATGTTCCATCACTTATGGTTAACCGGAATACATACGTATTGCCATCTGCCAAACCCGATATAGCCGGCGTAGCAGTTGTGGCGCCGGTAATGGTAACGGAAGTACCGCTCACCTGCGTCCAGCTATAGGTTATCGTATTGCCTTCGGGGTCAACGCCTGTTCCATGCAGGGTAATACCTGTTACACCAGCATTCAGGGTGGTATCGGCGCCGGCATTGGCAACCGGAGGTAGGTTGCCGCTTCCTGAACAGGTGGTCATATACACGGTACCAAAAACCGAAGGGTTTTGAAAAGCGGTGGTATTGGTGGCAAAACTGGTTAGCTGTGCATCGCGCGTGCCGCCGTTATCGTCATCATCTACCTGCACGTCGATGCCAATGGCTTTGCCCATAGCCGGTACGGCCCCAATGGTTGTTAAGGGTATGGCAATTTCTGCATTATACCCTGAAGCAGTTGCAACCATTTTGAAATTTATGCCGGAGGTATTGGCCATTGAATTGCTACCGGTGTGAACGGTATTGTCGTTCCACCGGAAGCCAAACTGAAAATCGTTCACGCCGTCGTAACTGGTGCCTTTGCTGTTATTACCATCAATGAATACTTCCACTACATCGTCTTCCCACCAACTGGCGCCCGAGTCGTTGATGCGGGTGGCATCGCTTACTTCTACCAGCAGGTACAGGTAATTGTTATCATACAGCGACCGCCATTTTCCACTGTAATCGGCAGGGCGGGTTCCTAAAACTACCTGGTCGATGGCTTTAGCCGGTGCTGAGCCCCATACGGCTTCTATG
>Ga0114129_10001888_pt1 | contig 28579 bp, 26 predicted proteins | sample RhiMetdeltSRZDD1_FD_80071 | JGI IMG/M metagenome (GOLD analysis project Ga0114129, IMG submission 80071) | Populus rhizosphere microbial communities from Tennessee, USA - Rhizosphere MetaG P. deltoides SRZDD1 (version 2) (version 2) | ecosystem: Host-associated > Plants > Roots > Rhizosphere >... | reverse complement strand
TCGTGCTCGAGGCGCCGGGGCGGGCGATCAACGTGGTCGACACCGTCTTCACGGGCGCGGCGGCGGATGCCCGGGGCGGGCAGCCCGAGCGGGCGCGCACGCATTTGTCCGAGCGCGTCGTCGGGCAGTCGCCGGTACTACTCGACGAGGTCGCGTCGGGGAATCGCGGCTACATCCAGGTGGACGGCGTTTGGTACCGGCTTTCCCCCGCCCAGTACAAGCGCGTGTTCGATTCCAGCAAGAACGAGACCCTCATCCAATCGCTCGGGTTCGACCCGCGCCGTTGGCTCACGGATCCCAAGCTGGAAAGCACCAATGCGCACGTGGGCGGAGTGCAGGCGAACCAGATCGGCGGCGACGTCGACGCCGACATGGTGCTGACGGACCTCGGTTTCTACAAGGGCGCCAGCTCGGCACGCGCGCAGCAGTTCGTCGACATCATGAAGGGGGCCTCCAAGAAGGGGAACGTGGAGCTCTTCGCGGGCAAGCAGGACGGCATCCTCCGAAGGCTCTCCGTGAGCGCCCAGGCGGACGCGTCCAAGAACGTGCCACCGCTACGGGGAACCCTGACCTTCACGCTCGGGATCGACAAGGTGAACGAGCAGGTGAAGGTGACCGAGCCGAAGAACGCGCTGCCGCCTTCGCGAATCGCGGGCATCCCGCGCGCAAAACTCGGCACCCAGGCGGATGAGGTGCTCGGCCCGCCGCATCAGCCCAAGCCGTCCGGCACCGGCGACCAGCGGCGCACCCGGCAGCAGCGGCACGCGGTGGGCACCAAGACGAAGCCCAGCCGCCAGGCCTACGTCAGCTGCGTGCAGGCCGCCCAGGATCTGGCTGCGCTGGAGCGTTGCCAGGCACTGCTCCCGTAGCGGCGTAACGGCGCAGGCCGTCGCCGATCCACGCGGGTATCTCGGTCTTCTCCCACGTGCCCACGTCCACGAAGACGTGGCGGAGCCGGCCCTCGACCAGCACCTCACCGTCGCGCACGACGTCGATCTCGGTCGTGATGCTGGTCGTGCCGAGGCGGGCGATGCGCGCTCTCAGCTGCAGCACGTCGTCATAACGGGCGGGGGCCCGAAAGCGGGTGTTGGCCTCGGCCACGACTGCGTCGACGCCACGCTCCACCATCAGGCTCCAGGGGCCGATGGCCGCCCGCCACAGCTCCGTGAAGGCCACGTCGAAGTACAGGAGGTAGTTCGCGTTGAAGACGATTCCTTGCGGGTCGCATTCGCCGTAGCGAACTCGGAGCTGATGGACGAACTCGGCGGCTACGGGAGTGCTACCGGCTCGACGTCGAAGTTGCGCTCGTAGAGCTCGCCGATCCGTGCCAGGTCCTCTTCGCCGAGGTCCGGCTCGCCGGAGGCGGCGGCCCACTCCTCGAGCTCCTCGACGCTCGTCACGGTGGGGAGCACGCATGCGATCGCCGGCTGGGCGAAGATGAACTTGAGCGCGGCCTGGGCCATCGTGATGCCGTGCTCGGAGCAGAGGAAGCGCAGGCGCTCGACCTTCTGCAGTCCCTCCACGAGCCACTCGCGCGGCCGGTGGCTGCGGTGGTCGTGGGGCGGGAAGGTCGTCTCCAGGGTGTACTTGTCCTCCAGGAGCCCACTGGACGTCGGCACACGCGCGAGCACGCCGATGCCGCGCTCCTCCGCGGCTTCCAGGAAATCGCGCCCCGGGTCCTGCTCGAGCACGTTGTAGACGGTCTGCACGGAGGCGATGTCCCGCTCGCGAATCGCACGCATGCCCTCCTCGCACCAGCCGATCGCGGGCCCCAGCGCCACGCCGTAGTGGCGGAGCTTGCCCTCGCCGCGGAGGCGCTCGAGCTCCTCGAAGAGGTCGTCCTGCTCGATCGCGTCCATGCGGGGATTGTGGAGCTGGTAAAGGTCGACGTAGTCGGTGGCGAGACGCGCGAGGCTGGCTTCCAGCGCCGCGCGGGCGTGCTCGGGGGTCCAGTCCTGAGGCCGCTCACCCTGCGAGTGCTCCTGCCGGCCGCCCTCGATCGCATACCCGAACTTGGTCGAGATCTGGACGCTCTCGCGCGGGACCCCGGCGAGTGCCTTGCCGACGATCTCTTCGTTCGCCCCGGACCCGTACACGTCGCCCGTGTCGAAGAACGTGATCCCGAGGTCGAGCGCGCGGTCGATCAGGTTCACGCCCTCGCCACGCGTGATCTTTCCCCACCACGTGGAGCCGAGCGCCCACGTGCCGAAGCCGACCTCGGAGCAGCTCAGGCCTGTGTCGCCGAACGTGCGAGTCCTCATACGGCGCCCAGTGTACTCACGGCTTTCGCCTGTGCCCCGCATATGCTGTCCGCGTGTCGAGCCCGCCCCCCCGCTCGGGCTGGCCTGCTTGGTCGCGCTTCATGCTCGGCGCAGAGGGCTGGCCCTACGTGCTCACGCCGCTGATCCCGATCGCGGTCGTGCTCGAGCTTGCGCACGCGAGCGACGTCGCGATCTTCATCACCTCGGCGCTCGGCGTGATCCCGCCCGCGGCCCTCATGGGCCGTGCGACGGAAGAGCTGGCGGCTCGCTCGGGCCCGGGGATCGGCGGTCTGCTGAACGTCACGTTCGGGAACTTCCCTGAGCTGGTGATCGCCTTTTTCGCGCTGCTCGAAGGCCTTCAGGAGGTCGTCAAGGCTTCGATCATCGGCTCGATCATCGGCAACATCCTGCTGGTACTGGGCGCCGCGATGTTCGTCGGCGGGCTGGGCAGGCGCGAGCAGAAGTTTCAGAGGGACGCGGCTGGATCGCAGTCCGCGATGCTGTTGCTGGCGGTCGCGGCGCTCGTCATGCCCGCCGTCTTCCAGCTCGTCGACGGAGGCAGCCTGCCGCGCCCCGGCGCCGAGGACCTCCGGTTCAGCTCGACGCTCGAGCACCTGAGCCTGGCCGTCGCGATCGTGTTGATCGCCTCATATCTCTGCGGCCTCGTGTTCTCGCTGCGGACGCACCGTGACCTGTTCAATCCGCCGCATGAGACCGAGGACAACCGCGGCGGCTGGAGCACCCGCCGGAGCGTCATCGCGCTCGGAATCGCCGGGGTCGCGGTCGGCGTGATGAGCGAGATTCTCGTCAGCTCGATCGCGAACTCGGCCAAGTCGATCGGGCTCAGCGAGTTCTTCATCGGCGCGATCGTGGTCGCAATCGTGGGCAACGTAGCCGAGCACTGGGTGGCCGTGCTGGTCGCGCGCAAGAACCAGATGGACCTCGCCATGAACATCGCGATCGGCTCCAGCGCGCAGATCGCGCTGTTCGTGGCGCCCTTGCTGGTGCTGCTGTCGTTCTTCTTCGGGGACCACCCGATGGCACTGGTGTTCAACGGCTTCGAGTTGGCGGCGCTCGTGCTGGCCGTCCTGATCGCGAACCGCGTCACGATCGAGGGCAAGTCGAACTGGTTCGAGGGCGTTCAGCTGATGAGCGTGTACGTGATCGTCGCGATCGCGTTCGGGTACGCCCAGCGGGCGGGGTAGGCGCCCGCGCTAATCCTCGCGGCCGGGCTCCTGCCCGTCCGGCTCGTCGTCTCCCTCTTCCTCGAGCTCGTCGGCGGTGAGGCTCACGCTGCGCGCGTCGCCCGGGTGGTAGTGCGTCTGGAACTCCTCGAGCAGCTCGTCGCGGCGGTGCTCGTCGAGCGGCGTCTCGTCCGAGATCGTGACCCAGTCGGCGCCCTCGAACTCCTCCATGTTGAAGATCTCGCCGTCGAGCTCGGCCGAGTCGTCGACGACGATCAGGACCTCGGTCTGGGGGTTGAAGTAGACCCCGGGCCGGTTGATGATCTCCTCGAGCGTGTGGCTATCGGCCATGCCGTGCTTTGTATATCGCATGGGCGCCCAATTCGCCCGCATTTTCGCCCGCGAGCGATCAGGCGTCGTGCAGCTGCTGCATCTGGCGCTCGACCTCGGCATCCACGTCCAGCGGCGGCTCGCCGCGCGCGGCGCGGCGCTCGTTTCGGGCGATCACGAGCTGGCGCACCTCGGTGCGTAGCGCCACATCGTGGCGATGAACCTCGTCCGGGCCGCCTGCCGGGTCGCTCTCCGGATCGAGCGCCATGAGCCGCGCGACCTCCGCCTCGACGTCGACCGGCGGCTCGCCGCGTCCCGCCTCGCGGTCGTGGCGGGCCTGCACCAGCTGCCGGATCTCCGCTTCGCGCTCGGCTCGAGCAAGCGGACCTCCGGGGCGTGGGCCGCCGGAGCCGCCGGGCGCCGGGCGCGGGGCCTCCTCGATCGCCAGGTCCCCACGGCCGAGCTCGTCCAGCATGCCGAATGCCCCCGCGAACAGGAACGTGGCGACGGGCGCGACGATCAGCATCACGATCCAGATGACGGTGCCGAAATCCATGGACCGGCCAATTATCGATGGAGACCGCCGTAGGCTTCCTCGATTTCGGAGACCCTCCCATAATCCGGCTCTGGAAAGCCATGCGAGCCGCGGGAGGGGCCTCCCTTCAGTAATATTGACTCACGAATCAATCGTCCTGGCACGCCCGCCGACGACCCCTTTCGTCCTTCCAAAGGAGACCTCAGCAGTGGTTGACCTCACTCTCACCGATGAGCAGAAAGACCTCCGTGAGCTAGCGCACAACTTCGCGGAGAAGGAGATCCGGCCGGTGGCCTGGGAGTACGACAGGGACGCCACCTGGCCGCAGGAGATCATCGAGAAGGCCCACGAGGTCGGCCTCATGAACGTCGAGATGCCCCCCGAGTACGGCGGCGCCGGACTGCACACCCTGGACGGCTGCCTGATCGAGGAGGAATTTGGCTGGGGCTGCTCGGGCATCGGCACGTCGTTGATGTGCAACGGCCTCGCTTCCGCGCCGGTCATCATCGGCGGCTCGGAGGAGGTCAAGAAGGAGTTCCTCGGGATGCTGGCGGAAGAGCCCAAGCTCGCCTCCTTCTGCCTGACCGAGCCCGAGGCTGGCTCCGACGTGGGCTCGATGCGCACGCGGGCGGTCAAGCAGGGCGACAAGTACGTGATCAGCGGCTCCAAGGTCTTCATCACGAACGGGTCGCACGCCAGCTGGTACACGGTCTACGCCAAGACCGACCCCGACAAGGGGCACAAGGGAATCTCCGCTTTCGTGGTGCCGCGTGATGCGCCGGGCGTCTCCGTCATCAAGAAGGAGGACAAGCTCGGCCAGCGCGCGTCGGACACCGCGCAGATCCAGTTCGAGGACGTCGAGATCCCCGAGGAGTACCTCCTCGGCGAGGAGAACGGCGGCTTCAAGCTCGCGATGATGACGCTCGACCGCACGCGCCCGGGCGTGGCCGCGATGGCGGTCGGGATCGCCCGAGCCGCGTTCGAGTTCGCCTCGGACTACGCCAAGGAGCGCGTCCAGTTCGGCGTGCCGATCGCGATGCACCAGGCGATTCAGTTCATGATCGCCGACATGGCGACCAAGGTCGAAGCGTCGCGGCTGCTCGTCTGGCAGTCCGCGGCCCTGCTCGACCAAGGCAAGCGCAACACGCTCGCCGCCTCGCACGCGAAGCGCTTCGCGGCCGACTCGGCGATGGAGGTCGCGACGGACGCGGTCCAGGTGTACGGCGGGTACGGCTTCATCAAGGAGTATCCGGTCGAGAAGCTGATGCGCGACGCGAAGATCATGCAGCTCTACGAGGGCACGTCGCAGATCCAGCGGCTCGTGATCGCACGCGAGGTCCTGATGCCGCGCCGCGTCTCGGAGCCGGAGCCGGCGACCGTCTAGGAGCTCTAGCTGCCGGGGCCAAACGGCCCGGAGGAGATCTTCAGGATGCGGGCGGATGCGACGCCCGGCGACCGTCTGACCTCGACGAGCCAGCGGCGCGCCCAGAGTGCCTGCGCGCAGACGGCTGCAGCGTCGTCCTGGAGCGCGCACGCGTTCGGGGCCACCACGTAGAGGGAGCACCGCACGGCGGCGCCTTCGACGCGCCAGCAGCTCCTGGTTACGAGGCCCGAGCGCGTGGACGTGATCTGGCGATAGGAGCGGTGCGCCAGCACGGCCTCGCGCGCGACCGTCTCGGCGCGCGGGATCGTCAGCGAGCGACGCCCCACCGCCCCCGGCGAGAAGGCGCCGGTGACCGCGACGACGATCGTCAAAACCGCCGCCGTGCAGGCGAATCTGCTCATTCCGCGCGCTTCCATGCCCCTCCTCTCCGAAGAGAACCGAGTGTACTTCGAGGGTGACCCCCCGCGCGCGCTTGAATCGACGAACGATTTATTACGCCTAAGCAGGCTCTTTACAATGGTTCCCGGTGGCGCAGCAGGCCAGATCGGGGAGCGCGCCTTAGCCGCCGAGCGACGAACGTCCGGCTCGGCGCGCAGCCGTGCCGCGCGCAAGGCAGCCGCGGAGGCGACCCGGGCTGCCGAGGCGCAGGCCGAGTTCGCCCCGGCGGGCCGCCCCTCGGACGTGTTCGGCGCGGATCTGCCACTCCGGACGCCCGGCGCGCCGCCCGGCGGCCCACGCCGGCGCGACATGTTCACACTGCTCGTGCTCCACCTGATCTCGAATTCGGAGAGCGGCGCCTCCTACGGGAACCAGCTGATCGAGCGGATCGAGGGGATCACGGACGGCGCGGTGTCGATGAATCCGAACACGATGTATCCGCTGCTGCGTGAGCTCGAGGCCGGCGGGCTGATCGCGGGCCGTTGGGAGCATCCGGAAAAGCGCAGCCGGCGGCTGTACACGGTCACCGCCCGCGGGCACGAGGAGTACGGAAACCTGCGGGAGGGAATCGAGCCGTTCCTGGACTCGATCATCAAGACGATCAGCCTGATCAAGCAGGAGATCTACAAAAGCGGCTGACAGCGGCCGAGCGATACGCTTGCGCCCCGCATCCAGCGCCCTTGGGCGAAGACTCGGAGGTTTCAACCAGACATGTTCGTGTTCAAGACGGCCGTCGTCGGCGCGGGCACGATGGGCGGGGAGATCGCCCAGACGCTTGCCGCCGCCGACCTTCCGGTCGTGCTCAAAGACGTCGACCAACGCTTTGTCGACCAGGGGCTGGAGAAGGCCCGGCAAGTGACGGAGGGCCAGCTCAAAGGCCTCGTCAAGAAGGAGAAGATCACCGAGGATCAGGCGAAGTCCCAGCTCGAGCACACGGTCGGGCTCATCCAGGGCACCACCGGCTATGACGGCTTCGGCGAGGTCGACTTCGTGGTCGAGGCGGTCCCCGAGCGGATGGAGATCAAGAAGCAGGTGTTCGCGGAACTCGACGCCAACACGCCCGGGCACGCGATCCTCGCCAGCAACACCTCCTCGCTGTCGATCACCGAGATGGGCCGCGCGACCGACCGGCCCGAAAAGGTCGTCGGCTTTCACTACTTCTATCCAGCGAGCGTGATGAGGCTGATCGAGGTGGTGGAGGGCGAGGAGACCGCCGAGGAGACGATGCAGTCGACCGTCAACTTCGCTCAGCAGATCCGGAAGAACCCGATTCGGTGCATCGAGGTGCCCGGCTTCGTGGTGAACCGGATCCTCAACTCGGCGGCCAGCGAGATCTGGCGCTACAAGGACGAGACCGGCGGATCGGCGCAGGAGATCGACAAGGAGATCGCGGATGCGAAGGTGACGCCGATGGGGCCCTTCTACCTGAGCGATCTGCTCGGACTCGACACCGTCCTTCACGTCGCCGAGCACCTGCAGAGGTCCTACGGCGACCGGTTCTACGTGTCGCCGGAGATGAAGGAGCTGGTGGCGGCGGGGAACTTCGGCCAGAAGACCGGCAAGGGCTTCTACGAGCACGGGGGTTAGCGAAATGGAACAAGCCACAGCACAAGCAACTGGCAGCGTCGTGGATCGCTTCTCCCTGAAGGCGTTCGCGGAGGCCTGCCTGGTCCTCGAGGAGGGCGTCGCCAGCCTCAAGGACATCGAGATGGGCATGATGATGGGCGCCGGCATCCTGCCGGGGCCGTTCGCACGTGCAGACGCGGCGGGGCTCGATCAGATGCTCGACTCGCTCGAGCATGCCGAGCGCGAGTGGGGGGAGGGCTTCGCACCGCCGACGATCCTCCGGCGATTCGTCGCCCAGGGCCGCCTCGGCCAGAAGTCGGGCCAGGGCTTTTTCCCGTATCCGCAGCCGGATCCCGATTTCGATCAGAAGGAAACGGTGCTGCTCGAGACGCGCGGAGAGGCGGCCGTCATCTGGTTGAACCGCCCGCCCGCCAACCCGATGAGCCCGCAGCTGATCCAGGAGTTCGGCGCACTTTGGAAGCACTGTCACGAGAGCAGCAGCGTTCGCTCGGTCGTGATCGCTTCGAGCAACATCTTCACGTTCTCCGCCGGTGCGGACATCAAGGAGTTCACGAAGATGGACGCCTCCGGCGGCGCCGGGCTGCTCGACTCCGGTCACGCCATGCTGCGCGAGATGGAGACGTCGAGCACGACCACGATCGCGGCCGTGAACAGCATCGCGTTCGGCGGCGGCTGTGAGCTCTCGATGGCGTGTGACTTCCGCCTGGCGGCCGAGTCGGCGACCTTCGGTCAGCCCGAGATCAACCTCGGCATCATCCCCGGGTTCGGCGGCACCCAGCGGCTGCCGCGCCTCGTGGGAGAGGGCAAGGCGCTCGAGATGAACCTGGTCGGAGACGCGATCTCGGCCCAGGAGGCCTACCGCGTGGGCCTCGCCCACCGCGTAGTGCCCGACCACGAGCTGTTCGACACGGCCCTCAACTGGGCACGCAAGCTCGCCGGCCAGGCGCCGGTCGCGATCGAGCAGATCAAGACGGTCTCCGCGAAGGGCGATCTGGATCAGGGCATCGAGGCCGAGAAGCAGGGCTTCGGGAAGGTGTTCGCTTCAGCGGACGCGCGCGAGGGAATCACGGCGTTCCTGCAGAAGCGCAGGGCGAAGTTCCAGGGGAAGTAGCTCGGGGCCGCTTTTCGTCCCTACGCCGCCGCCTCGGCCGGCTCCTCGATCGGCCTGCCGAGAGACTTGCCCTCGTAGGCGAAACGCCGCTCGCGCAGCGCGCTCACGTAGCGCGGGAAGATCTCATTGGTGAGCGTGCCGCCGTGCATGGCGTGGATCCACTCGGGCTCGAGCGGCACGAGACGGTCGATCGTGCGGCGCACGGGCTCCTCGTGGGCGAAGATGCCGATCTCGCGGTAGTAACCGCACATCTCGCTCGTCAGGTCCTCGTTCACGACCGCCGGCTGGTCGCCCGGCTGGATGAAAAGGTCCGACGGGAACAGGCTTCGAGTGGACTCCTCGAAGACCATCATCGAGTCCCAGTGGTGCACATGCGGCGTCTCGATGAACTTGAGCGTGTGCTCGCCGAGCTCGATCCGGTCGCCCTCGCGCACGCCGCGGACGCGGTCGACGTAGTCGACGCCGAACGCCGTCAGGTTCAGGATCGCCGACATGTCACTGCCAACGAGCTGCGCGCTTCGTGCCTCGGCCATGAACCGGTCCATGCCGCCGCACTCGTCGCCCTCGAAGTGGAGGAGGACGACGTATGCCAGCCGAGCCGGGTCCAGGACCTCGCCGACCGCCTTGCGAATGTTGTCGTACTCCTGGTGGACGCCGGTGTGGATCAGCGTGGGCAACTCATCGTCGATCAGGAACTGGTTGAAGGTGATCGGCGCGAGCTCGCCGGGCGGCGTGGAGATGCGGTAGATGCCTTTGGTGATCTCGTCGACTTGGGCCATTCTTGTCCTCCCGGGTTTGGTAGTACAGGTGTGTATCGCGAAAATCTATGGGCTGACGGCGCCGATGTCAAGATCAAAGCACAGGTGTGTGCAATGATTAACACGTGGCGCGAACCTACCAGCTGAAGAAGCGCGCCGAGCGTCAGGAGGAAACGCGAAGGCGGATCGTCGAGGCGGCGATCGACCTGCACGGCACGATCGGCCCGGCGCGGACCTCGGTCAGCGCGATCGCAGAGCGCGCGGGAGTCCAGCGCCACACCTTCTATCGCTACTTCCCCGACGAGCGTTCTCTGGGCCTTGCTTGCTCTGGCCTCTACACGCAAAGGAATCCCCTCCCGGACCCGGAGCCCTGGCGTGCGATCCGCGATCCGGACAAGCGCCTGCGCCAGGGCCTAGGCGAGCTGTACGCGTACTACGAGCGCAACGAGCCGATGCTGTCCAACGTGACGCGGGACATGGCCCTCGATCCGGTCACGGCCGAGATCACACAGATGAGATTCGGCCCGCCGCTGGCGGCGATCAGGAGCGTGCTCGCAAGCGGACGCAGGGGGAAGCGCGCGCTCGCGATGGTAGACGTGGCACTCGCGTTTTCCACGTGGCGAACACTCACCATGGAGAGCGGGCTCACCCGAAAGGACGCCGTCGAGACCATGGCCGTGGCGATCCGCTGCGCGCGTTGACGCTCTAACCTCTCGCCGATGTCTACCAGGACGGCCGCTGTCGAGCGTCTCGCCGAGCTCGTCCGCGATTCAACTTGCACGGTCGCTCTGACCGGGGCGGGCATATCCGTGCCGAGCGGCATCCCGGACTTCCGCTCGCCGGGCACAGGCCTATGGGAGAAGGTCGACCCGATGGAGGTCGCCCACATCGACGTGTTTCGCCGCGATCCGGAGCGCTTCTGGAGCTACTACCGGCCGCGGTTCGGGATGCTCGCCGACAAGCAGCCGAACGGCGCGCATGCCGCACTTGCCGAGCTCGAGGCGGAGGGGCTGCTGGACGCGGTGGTGACTCAGAACATCGACCGCCTGCACCACAAGGCCGGCTCGCGACGGGTGATCGAGGTGCACGGCACGATCGAGACCAGCTCCTGCCTCGACTGTGGGGCGTCCTTCTCACTCGACGCCGTCGAGGGGCTGTTCGACGACGTAGGCGTGGCGCGGTGCAACGGGTGCGGTGGCCCGGTCAAGCCGGACGTCGTGCTCTTCGGCGAGCTTCTCCCGCAACGCGCGATGGACGAGGCCGCCGCCATGGCCGCCGCCGCGGATCTGCTGCTGTGCGTGGGGTCCTCGCTTGAGGTTTATCCGGTCGCCGGGCTGCCGTCCGTGACGCGGAGCTCCGGCGGGCGTGTCGCGATCGTCACGAAGGGGCCAACACCCTACGACGCGGAAGCCGACGTCCGCCTCGACGGTGACGTCGTCGACGAGCTCCGGGCCCTGCTGGCCGCGCTCTAGTCAGCGATCTGTGGCGTGGCGCCGTTTGCGCGCAACTCGCTCCAGCGCCGCGATCGTCTCTTCGAGGGCTGCGACGTCGGCGTCGGTGAGCTCGCGCGTGAGTGCGGCCGTCGCCAGATCGGACACGTGTGCGGCATGTGCGCCGAGGCCGCCGCCTTCGAGCTCCGCTTCCATCGCGTCGTAGGCGGATCGCAGCTGCAGCGCGGCCGCCCGTGTCCTCCCCTGGTCCAAATCGAGGCGGGCACGCAGCAGCAGGTCCTCGCTCAGATGCGCGGGCCGGCGTCCCCCCAGCATGTGCGCAAGCTGTTCCTCCGGCGCGAGCATGCGGCGCCGGCGCCCGCGTGCCACCTCGGGGGGCACCGCGTACGCCTCGCGCCAGCGGCCCTCGACGAGTTCTTCCCCCGTCCCGTACCCGAGTCGCACGCGGCGGGCGCGCGTGAGGCTCACGTCGGCCGCGTACGGGTCGCCGGCGGCCACCCGGTGCGCGTGCACCGCGTGATTGAGGAGGCGCAGCGCGGCAATCACCTCGCGTGAGGCGGCGTCGGCGTTGCGGTGACGCCCGAGCCAGTCTCGTGCCGCGGCGACGTCGTCGAACGACGCTCCGCGAATGACCGTCACGCGCGTGACAGCGACCGGCTCGACCTCATCCTGCGGCTCGGCGGGGGCGGGCCGTCGTCGGCGGCGGCTCAACACCCGGTCACGCTTGAGGGCGGCGCCGATCGTCTGGATGACGATCACGTCCGCGGCATCTTGCGGTCCGCGGAGCAGGTGCCGTCCCTCGGGCGGACCGGGCGGGAACGCGAAGTCGAACTGGCAGAAGGGGTGGAGCTGGGACGGCGAGGCCGTCAGTCGCCGTTGCCGCCGCGCCGGCCGTTGCCGCCGCGCGGGCCCTTGACCTTGATCGAGTACTTCGAGGGCGCCGTCCGGACGACGGGGTTCTGGATCTGAGTCAGCCGGTTGACGAAGCGGTCCCACTGGTTGCTGGACAGCACGCGCCGGGCCGCCTGGCCGAGCTTGTCGTTCGGCCCGAACAGCGGCCGGAAGCCGACGTGGATGTGGTCGGCATGATCGGGCAGCACCATCGTGGGCCCGCCCATGTCCATCAGCGAGATGATCTGATGCGGCTGCATCGCGCCCTGTAGCGTGAGCAACTTCTGGATCGTGGTCTCGGTGATCGTCCCCTTGCCCTGATGGCCGAGGATCGGGGTTCCGTTCACCGCGGCGATGTCCACCGCGTTGCCCGAGGAGTGCTCCGACACGTTCCCCGACTTCGCAAGGAAGCTGTGGCCGCACTTGAGTGACGAGACGGTGGGATGCAGACCCGAGACCGACAGGAACTCGAGCGTCGCCAGGACCCGGCGGTCGATCTGCCCGGTCTGGATGTCGTTCCGCCCGCATGGGTAGATGTCGATGTCCTTGTCCGCGAGCACGCGCGCGGCGAGCGTCTCCTTGGACATCAGCAGCACCTGGCCGGCGGTCACCGCGCTCTGGTTCACGAACGGGTTCCTGCCGGCGGCGCGGTAGATCGCGGTGGCCTCGAGCAGCTTCCACCCGTCGAGCACCGGCTTGGGATCGATGCGAGGCGCGCCGCGACCAGCCGGGCGGATCGAGAAATTCAGGTGCGGCGCGAGGTTCGAGCCCGGGCCCGACGTCAGCTTGGCGACGCGCCCGAGCACCGTGCCGCCGATCACGCGAGAGCCCTTGCGGAGATTCTTGAGATTCACCTGCGACGGGCTCAGCCGGAGCACGTTGGAGAAGTAGACCCGGAAGACCTCGAAGCCGGCCTTGTCGGTCAGCTGGCCCTTGTCCTGGGCCGCCGTCCGGTTGTTCGGCCGAGTCGGGTTCGCGAACAGCCGCTCCTTCTCGGTGCCTCCCTGCGAGGCGGCGTCGCCGCCACCGGTCGGGGCCGCGCTGCTCGCGGAGGCGCTTGCGGCCGTCCGCTGTGTGCCCGCACTCGCCGGCGCCGTCGGCTTCGGCAGCGCCTCGGGCTTTGTCTTGTTCGCGAAGCGGAACTCGTCGCGGGCCGCGGCCGGGTCATCGAGGCTACGCGGCACCGGGTAGCGCCGCGAGATCGAACCCAGGTGCGCGTACGTGTACTGGTTGCCGTAGACGTCCTGCAGCACGAGGTACCGGCCCAGCTTCGAGTTGTTGCCGATCTGCTTGACGACGCCGTCGTTGACGGCGATCACCGGCGCGCCGCGGCGGGTGTAGATGTTGATCGACCGGCGGTGTGCGCTGGGGGTCACGAGCGCAGCGGCGTTGTGTGCGCGGCGAGTCTTGCGGCCGAGGCGGCGGACGTCCTGCTCGGTCACGTCGTCGGCGTAGCGAGCCTTCGCGTGGACGGGGAAGTGGCCCTGGGTGAGCCCGGTGAGCGAGCCGACGAGGTCCGCGGGCAGGCCGGAGATGAGGCGGGCCCGGAGGATCACCGAGTCGACGTACCAGTCGGCGTGGTTGTAAGCGAAGATCGCGCGGCGAAGGTTCGTGTCGCCGCCGGCGGCCTTCAGATACCGGGCCGCGGCGAAGATCGCATCGACGGGGTTGTACGGGTCCTTCTGACCATCATTGTTTGCGTCGACCCCGTAGGTGCGCCACGACGACGGGATGAACTGCATCCACCCGAGCGCGCCGGCGGAGGACACGTTGAGGTTCCGGCCGTAGTCGGTCTCGATCTCGTTGATGGCGGCGAGCACTTCCCAGCGGATGCCGTACTGGGTTCCGGCGGCCTGGTAGATCGGAAGCAGGAAGGGCGGGATCCGGAACTTGTTGATGACGAAGTTCGGGACGCCGATCGGCGCGGGACCGGGCAGCGCCAGCGTCAGCGTGGGGTTGTTGTTGGTGGGAGTGCCGTCGGTCTGACGGTCGGTCCCGGGATTGGGACTTGTCTGGACCGAAGGTTGAGCGTTGGTCTCACCGAGGAACTGACCGGGTGAGTTGCGTGAGCGCCGCCGCGGCTTGCTCTGCGGTCCGGTGGTGCCGGTGTTCCCGGTGGTGCCCGTGGCGCCGGTCGGACCAGTGGCGCCGTTCGACTTGGGAGAGGAGCCGGTCTTGGTCCCGTCGTGGATACCCGCGATCGGCGCGGTGATCTCCGGAAGCTTGATCTGGTTCGCGGGAGTGCCGGGCGGCACGTCCACGGTCGTGACGATCTGCTGTCCGCCCACGAGCGTCACGGTGATCGTGCGCAGCTCGGCCGCGGCAGGCCAGGTGGCGACGGCGAAACCGACCATGAACAGGGCAAGCGTGAGCGCCGAGAGAAGGATCTTTCGTCTCATTGGTTAACGAACCTCGCCTAGCCCTGCGTGAGTCCCCTCAGCCCGGACCGCGATCCAGGCCGCCCAAAGGTACCGACGTGGTGTGCCACGGTATCCGCTCGGACGGCGGCTTGCAACGCCAAAGCGCCTGCTTGCAGGGCAGCTCCTTGCTGCCGCAAATGAGCAATCCCGGTGCCTCCCACCGTGAGCATGATAGATGGATCGGCTTCACCCTGTCGCGACTTGATATCCCGAGGCCCGCCAGGGCCGTCCCGTGCGGAGAAAACGGGGATAAACGTAGAGCCAGGCCACGCTCGCGGGAGTTAAGCGATCGTGAACTTCCGGCCAGTGATCCTGTCCATTGCGAGCAGACCACCCCGGAATATCGCTACAGCACCCTCCAAAAGCCTAAGGCTAAACCTCAGCTAGAGATATTTCGGGCCAAAGTTCGCGACCTTGCGCCGTCAAGTTGGTAGTTTGCCGGAGCCCGTCTTTTCGCCGCCCGAAGGGGGCCAGATATATGAGCAGCTCAAGCGACAGGTTCAGCGACGACGCCGAGGGCACCGATCAGCGGCCCGGCGGCCTGCGCTCCCGCATCGCCAACCAGGCCGAGGACACGATCGGCCGCCTCGCCGACGATCTCCTGGAGAATCCGATGATCAACTCCGCTCTCCAGGGCGCCTTCACCGCGCGCGAGAAGGTCGGCCAGGCGCAGCAGTCGGCGATGGAGGCGCTCAATCTCCCGACCGCCTCCGATCTCGACAAGCTGGCCCGCCGGCTGCGCTCGATCTCGCAGCGGCTGGAGGAGGTCGAGGATGGCGTCGACAAGCTGGGCGCGAAGCTCGAGGCTCTCACGGAGGCCAACCGCGCGCCGGCCGCGCGTCTCACGGAGCAGCTCGATCGGCTCGAGACCAGGATCGACAACCTGACTCGCGATGTCGCGGCGCTCAGAGCGCAGGCAGGTTCGTCCGGCGGCGTGACGGGCGAGCCGCCGGCGGTGGTCGGTTAGCGCGCGGGAACGTGGCGACGGGCCCTTCAAAGAAGAGCTCGGCCGGCCGAACACGCCGCCCGGCCAAGGCGACCGGCGCTGCATCGGCGACCCGCAAGCGCACGTCCGCGAAGCGGGGCGGCCGCACGCCCGCGAAGGGGGCGCCCGAAGCGGTTCGCCGCGCCGTCGAGCGGACCGTCCAGTCGACCGTCGGCTCGGCGGGCCTCACCCGCGAGCGCGCCCAGGAGATCGTGGACGAGGTCGTTCGCCGGGCGGAGCAGAGTGCCGCGCGCGCGGGCCGCGGAGTCAGGGAGAGCGTCGGGAAGGCGAGTCAGCGCCAGGCGGAGGCGGCCGCCGGCGTCGGCGACCGGCTGCGTGAAGCGATCCCCGACATACGCGTCGCCACTCGGGACGATCTGCGCAAGCTGACGCGTGAGGTCGAGCGGCTGAGCAAGCGGGTCGACCGCCTCGAGAAACAGCTGGCGAAGCCGCGGTCGGACAACCGGCGGGCAAAGCCCCGCTCGACTTCGAGGACCAAGCGCACGACTCGCTGATGGGCCGGCGCGTCCTGATCACGGGCGTCTCCGGCTACTGGGGCTCGGAGCTTGCGCGGCGGCTCGAGCGCCTGCCGGAGATCGAGTACGTGGCCGGCCTCGACGTTCGCCCTCCCGCCGGCGACCTCCGCCGAACCGAGTTCATCCGGGCGGACATCCGCAACCCGCTCGTTTCCAAGCTCATCCCCGCGACCGAGGTGGACACGGTCGTGCACTGCGACATCCTGCTCGCTCCCGAGCCGGGGAAGGGGCGCAGGCAGCTGCATGACATCAACGTGATCGGCTCCCTGCAGTTGCTCGCGGCTTGCGAGCGGGCGGACTCGGTCGAGACCATCATCGTTCGCGGTTCGGCGGCGATCTACGGCGCCGAGCCGAGCGGCCCCGAGTTCTTCAGGGAAGAGATGGCCCGCCACTTCCCGCTGCGGACTCGGTTCCAGCGAGACGTCGGGGAGCTCGAGAGCTACTTCGAGAACTACGCCCGTCGGCACGTCGACGTGACGGCGATGATGCTGCGCTATCAACCGTCCCTCTCGGCGACGCTCGAGTCACCGCTCACGCGTTACCTGCGACAGCCGGTCGTGCCTGTGCGGATGGGCTTCGATCCGTTGCTCCAGTTTGTTCACGGCGATGACGCCGTCGCTGCGCTCGAGGCCGCCGTCCGGCGGCCGGTCCAGGGTGCGGTGAACGTCGCCGGCCCGGGCAGCATCGCACTCAGCCGGCTGCTGAGGCTGGCGGGCCGGATTCCCGTGCCCGTGCCCGGACCCTTGTTCGGAGCGACTCTCGGCGCGGCGGCCCAGCTCGGCTTCCCAAGGCTTCCTCCGGAGGCCGTGCCCTGGCTTCGGAACGGAGTCACGATCGACGTCACGCGATTGATCGAGGAAGTTGGCTTCACTCCGCGCACGACGCTGGAGACGGTCAGGGAGTTCGTCACGCACCTCGACGGGCGAAGCGGGCGCGGGCCGAGCGACGACGTCGTCACGGTGGCGGTGGCCTAGGCATGGCCGACCGCGGCGAGACGCAGCGCGAGCGCGCCCGGCGCCTGCGCGTGGCCGGCGATACCGATGCACCCGCTCGCGAGCGGCCTCGCCCGGACTACATGGAGCCTGCGATCGAGATCGAGACGCCTGAGCCGGAGGCCGTGGAAATCGAGGTGGCGCCGGCGGAGCCGGAGCTCGAGCCGGGGCTCGAGCAAGAGCCCGAGCTCGAGCCGGAGCCGGCGCCCGAGCCGCCTCGCCGGCGCCCCAGGATCCCGCCGCCCCCACCACCGCGCCGGCGGCGGCGGATGCGCAATCCGGTCGGGTTTGCGCCGGCGCTCGGCGGCGGCATCGCGCGCGGGCTCGACCTGCCGGCGGCGCTCGATGCGGCGGCCGTATTGCTGCCGGGCCCCGGGCGGGAGACGGCCGAGCGGATCGCAGGCCGCCTGCGCGGCGACTATGACCAGGACGAGTGGGGATACGACGAGGAGCTCGTCAAGCTGGTGCGGCCGTTCTTCGAGTTCATGTACGAGCGGTGGTGGCGGGTCGACGCGGTCGGGGTCGAACGCGTGCCCGCCGTGGGCCCGACGATGATCGTCGCGAATCACGCCGGCGTCCTGCCGTGGGACGCGACGATGATGAACGTCGCGATCGTGATGCATCATCCGCAGCCGCGGCAACCACGGTTCATGGTGCTGGACTGGGCCTTCAGGCTGCCGTGGGTGAGCAGCTTCATGCGTCGCGTCGGGGGAGTCGTCGCGTCTCCGTACAACGCGATCCGGCTGCTCGACCAGGGGCACCTCGTGATGGTGTTCCCGGAGGGGGCCAAGGGTGCGGGCAAGCCCTTCTCCGCGCGTTACAGGCTCCAGCGCTTCGGCCGCGGCGGCTTCGTCGAGATCGCGCTCCGCACGGGGGCATCGATCGTGCCGGTCGCGGTCGTCGGATCCGAGGAGATCTATCCGAAGCTCGGCGAGTCGCGGCTCCTGGCTCGGCTGCTCGGAGCGCCCTACTTCCCGATCACACCCACGTTCCCCGCGCTGGGCGCGCTGGGCGCGGTGCCGCTGCCCTCGAAGTGGCGCATCGAGTTCTGCCCGCCGATCGATCTCTCCGGCTACGGACCCCAGGCAGCCGAGGATCGGACGGTGGTGTTCGAGCTGTCGGAGCAGGTGCGGGACACGATCCAGCAGGCGCTGCTGGACAACCTCGTGAAGCGGGGCTCCGCGTTCATATAGATACGGAATATCTTTCCCGCTGAGGGACAAGGCGGATACGAGGGAGAGGACGGAACGTGAAGTACTTCGTCACCGGGGCGACCGGGTTCATCGGGCGTCACCTGGTCGAGCGGCTGCTCGACCGTGAGGGAACGATCTACCTGCTGGTGCGCGAGGGGTCGCGCGCGCGGCTCGAGGAGCTGATCACGAGTTGGGGCGCGGATCCCGGGCGGATCGTGGCCGTGACAGGGGATCTCACCGCGCCGATGCTCGGCGTCTCCGACGAGGATGCGGCCGCGCTCGAGGACGTGGACCACTTCTTTCATCTCGCAGCGGTGTACGACATGTCGGCCGACGACGAGACCAACCGGCGCGCGAACGTGGAGGGCACCAAGAACGCCGTCGACCTCGCCAACCGCCTCCGCGCGCGCCGGCTGCACCACGTCAGCTCGATCGCGGTCTCCGGGCGCTACCGCGGCCTCTTCCGGGAGGACATGTTCGACGAGGGCCAGAAGCTCGCCGATCCCTACTCCCAGACGAAGTTCGAGTCCGAGAAGCTGGTGCGCGACCGGGCGCAGGTGCCGTGGCGCGTGTACCGCCCCGGGATCGTGGTGGGCCATTCGCAGACCGGCGAGATGGACAAGATCGACGGGCCGTACTACTTCTTCAAGGTGATCCAGAGGCTGCGCAACGTGCTGCCGCCATGGATGCCGGTGGTCGGGCTCGAGGGGGGCAAGATCAACCTCGTGCCGGTTGACTTCGTGGCGGGCGCGATGGACCACATCGGCCACCAGGACGGGCTCGACGGCCAGGTCTTCCACCTCACGGACCCGAACCCGAAGAGCGCCGGCCAGGTGATCAACGTCTTCGCGCGGGCGGCCCACGCGCCCGAGGCCAGCATGCGGATCGACCGGCAGATGCTGAACGTAGTGCCGAAGCAGGCGCGCAGGATGATCGCCCAGCTGCCTCCGGTGAAGCGCATCACCGACCAGGTACTGGGCGACTTCGGGATCCCCCGCGAGGTGCTCTCGTACATCGACTATCCGAGCGACTACGACTCGCGCGATGCGCAGCGGGCGCTCGAGGGCAGCGGTATCTCGGTGCCGGCGCTCGACGGATACGCCGACCGGCTCTGGGACCACTGGGAGCGCAACCTCGACCCGGACCTGTTCAAGGACCGCTCGCTGCGGGGCGCGATCGAGGGCAAGGTGGTCGTGATCACCGGCGCCTCGAGCGGGATCGGCGAGGCGGTCGCGCTGCGCGTGGGCGAGGCGGGCGGCATCGCGGTGCTGGTGGCGAGGTCGGAGGACAAGCTGAACGAGGTCAAGTCGCTGATCGAGGAAGCGGGCGGCATCGCGCACGTGCATCCCGGCAACCTGTCCGAGCTCGAGGACTGCGACCGCCTCGTGGACGAGATCCTCGCCGCGCACGGGCGCGTCGACATCCTGGTGAACAACGCCGGCCGTTCGATCAGACGCTCGATCGGGAACTCCTACGACCGCTTCCACGACTTCCAGCGCACGATGCAGCTGAACTACTTTGGCGCGCTGAAGCTGATCATCGGGTTCCTGCCCGGGATGCGCGAGCGCAAGTCCGGCCACATCATCAACGTGTCCTCGATCGGGGCGCAGACCAACACCCCGCGCTTCTCGGCCTACGTTGCGAGCAAGAGCGCGCTGGACGCGTTCTCGCGTTCGATCGCATCCGAGCTTGTCGACGACCACGTGTCCATCACGACCGTCTACATGCCGCTCGTGCGTACGCCGATGATCGCCCCGACCGGGATGTACGACGCGTTCCCGACCGCCAGCCCCGACGAGGCCGCCGAGATGATCACCAAGGCGATGATCTACAAGCCGAAGAAGGTCGCGACGCGGCTCGGCACGTTCGGCGAAGTGCTGTACGCGCTCGCGCCGAAATCGGTGGACGTGATCCTGAACACCGCCTTCAAGCTCTTCCCCGAGAGCGCGGCCGCGCGCGGCGAGAAGCGCAAGGACGAGGAGGTCTCCGCCGAGGGCGTCGCCTTCGCGCACCTGATGCGAGGCGTTCACTGGTAAGCGCAACGGCCAGCCGTCGCCGCAGCCACTGGGGCTGGGGCTACGAGGACGAGCAGCTCGCGCCCGCCGAGCTGCGCAATGCCGCCGCCGGGATAGTCGAGCATCTGGGTTTCGGGTCGGCGGACGTGGAGACGCCGGCCGCGCTCGAGGACGTCGAGCTTCCGCCCGTGCGCCTCGAGCCACCGGCCACGCTCGCCGAAATTTGCTCGTCCGGCAAATACGAGCGTGCGGCCCACGCGTACGGGAAGGCGTACCGCGACGTCGTGCGCGCATTCCGCGGGCGCTTCGACCACGCGCCCGACGTGGTCGCGTTTCCGCGCGACGAGCGGGACGTCGAGGCCGTCCTCGGCTGGTGCGAGGACGCTCGCGCGGCTGCGATCCCGGTCGGCGGGGGAACCAGCGTGGTGGGTGGCATCGAGGCCGCGATCGGCGACGGGTACGAGGGCGCGGTGGCGATCGACGTGAAGCAGCTCGCGCGCGTGCTCGAGGTCGACGAGATCTCGCGCGCGGCGCGCATCCAGGCCGGCGCCACCGGTCCGTCCCTGGAGGAACAGCTCCGCCCCCACGGCCTCACGCTGCGGCACTTCCCGCAGTCCTTCGAGCTTTCGACGCTGGGCGGGTGGATCGCGACGCGCGCCGGCGGGCACTTCGCGACGCTGTACACGCACGTCGACGACCTGGTCGAGTCGGTGCGCGCGATCACGCCCACGGGTGTGTACGAGAGCCGGCGGCTGCCGGGTTCGGGCGCTGGCCCCAGCCCGGACCGCCTCCTGCTCGGCTCCGAGGGCACGCTCGGGGTGATCACGGAGGCGTGGGTGCGCTTGCAAAGCCGGCCCACGCACAAGTCGTCCGCCGGTGTCCGGTTCGCCGAATTCGCCGCCGGCGCGGAGGCCGTGCGCGCGCTGTCGCAAAGCGGGCTCTATCCCACCAACTGCCGGCTGCTCGATCCGGCCGAGGCGGCGCTGACGGGCGCCAGCGACGGTGCCGCCCTGCTGGTCCTCGGCTTCGAGTCGGCCGACCATCCGGTCGAGCCATGGATGGAGCGCGCGCTCGAGCTTTGCCGGGACCACGGCGGACAGGGCGACGCGCGCGGCTCGAGAGAGGGCGATGCCGTCGGCACCTGGAAGCAGGCGTTCCTGCGCGCGCCCTATCTGCGCGACGTGTTCGTGGCCGCCGGCGTGATCAGCGACACGTTCGAGACCGCGATCACATGGGACCGCTTCCCCGCCTTCCACGCGTCCGTGATGAGCGCCACGCGGCGAGCGGTCGAGGAAGTCTGCGGCGACGGGCGCGTGACATGCCGATTCACCCATGTATATCCAGACGGGCCGGCGCCGTACTTCACCGTGCTGGCGCCCGCGCGCCGCGGCGCCGAGTTGGAGCAGTGGGATGCGATCAAGGGCGTGGCCGCGGACGCCGTGATCGCCGGCGGCGGCACGATCACCCACCACCACGCTGTCGGCCGGGACCACCGCCCCTGGTACGACCGCCAGCGCCCGGAGCCGTTCGCGCGCGCGCTCGTGTCCGCGAAGGCGGCGGTCGATCCCGACGGCATCCTCAATCCGGGAGTGCTGATCGACCCAGGTCTAGACTGAGAGCCGATGAGCATTCTCCGGAACTTCGAACACGAGCAACCCGAGCGGCCTCAGGCGACCGAGTCCTTCATTCCGCGGAAGCGCACCGGCCGCCACGCCCACGCGCTCGCCCGGGGGACGCTCGCCTGCCCGACGTGCGACCTCCCGGTCGTCGCGGGCGGCCCGATTCCGATCTCGGCGCGGGTCCGCTGCCCGTTCTGCCGGACGATTCACTCGGCCCGCGCGTTCGTGCGCGTCGATCGGCCGGACACCTCGCTCAACGAGGTGCTGGTTACAGCGCGCATCCGATAAGCGTCGGCGCCGCTGCAGCCGCGCGAATTTTCTTCTAGCTTGCCCCGGGTGCAGGGGACGCCCGAAGAATTGACACTCGCCGAGGCGGCGCGGGAGGCCGGGGTCTCCGTGTCGACGCTGCGCCGCTGGGGGGCGGAGGGTGTGATCCCGGACTACCGCGGCCGCTGGACGCGCGCGGCCGCCCAGCACGCGCGGCTCGTGGCGAACCTGCGCGAGAACGGCTACACGCTCGAGGAGATCAAGAAGGCAGGCGAGGACGGCCGGCTCGCTTTCGGATACGTCGACGAGCTCTTCCTGCATCGTGAGCAGGGGTACACGTTCGAGGAGGTTGCGCGCGAGTCCGGGCTGGAGCCCGCCCTGATCGAGCGGCTCTGGCGCAGCATGGGCTTCCCGAGCTGGCGGCTCGAGCGCTTCGACGACGACGACCTCGAGGCGCTCCGCTACATGGGCGCCGTACTGTCTGCCGGCTTCCCGCTGGTGGCGTTCCTCCAAGTGTTGAACGTCTACGGCCAGGCCCTGCGCCAGATCGCCGATGCCGAGGCGCGCCTCTTCATCCTCTACGTCCACGAGCCGCTGATCCGCGAGGGCGTCCCCGCCACGCAGATGGCGGAAGAGCTGAGCGAGCTGGCAAACGAGCTGCTGCCGCTCGCAACCCCGCTCATGGTCTACATGCGACGCCACTTTCTGCGCCACTTCGTCGAGCAGGGGCTGATCGCGAGCGTCGAGTCCGAGCTCGAGTCCGACCGGCGGGAGATACTCGGCGAGCTCACGGTCGCGATCGCGTTCGTGGACCTGGTCGGGTTCGTCAGCTTTACCGAGGAGGAGGGTGAGCAGCAGGCCCTCGACCTGCTCGAGCGGTTCGTGGTGTCGGTCGAGGAGTCATTGCCTGCCAGCGCGCGCGTGGTGAAGAACATCGGCGACGGCGTGATGATCGTCGGCAACGACCCTGTCGGACTAACCGATTGGGCAATCGACTTCCAGGAGGGGTTCGAGCAGCGCTCACGGCCGCGGATCGGGATCCACTACGGGCGCACGCTCTACAGGGACGGCGACTATTACGGGCGAAACGTCAACCTCGCCGCCCGGGTGGTGGCGCGAGCCCATGCGGGCGAGGTGCTGGTGACCGAGCCCGTGCGCGATTCGGTGCCCGAGTCGCCGGCGCTCTATTTCGAGCGGATCGGCGACGTGCAGCTGAAGGGATTCAAGGAGGCGACCACGCTGTACGCGGCGCGATCGCGCTGACGCCTACGGGGACGGATAGCGCGCGATGTGCGCGATCCGCTTCGGGTGTGACTTCTTCACGAAGAACACGCTGCTGTGGCCGAAGCGGCCTCTGCGGAACGTGCGGCTGGTGCGACGGTTGCCGGCATAGTCCCAGGCGCGTACGAACCACGTGTGCCGACCGCCGCGGAGCCGCGCTCGCACAGAGTGCTTGGGGTCCCTTCCGCCCGGCCCGTCCTTGTCGCGGATCGTCTTCACGGGCCGCCCGTTCATGTAGAGCTTGTAGAGCTTGATGCCGCTCGCGTCCCGGGCGGGCTGCCACGTGAAGCGCAGGCTGTGACGCTTGACGTGGCGCCGGTTGCGCGGGCGCAGGAGCGAGAACGGGGACGGGGGAGTGTGATCGACGGTGGGCGCTGCCGGCTGCGGGGCCGCGTATCCGAGCGCGCGTGCGACATCCAGCCGGCCGCCGGTCGCAACCTTGCCGGCCAGGCTGGGAAGCTTGTCGACACTCTGCAGGATCGCGGTCCTGGCCTGGTCGCCGCTGGCCTGCGGGAAGCGCGAGAGGTACAGCGCAACCGCGCCTGTCACGAACGGGGTGGCCATCGAGGTGCCGCTGAACGAGGCATAGCCGCTCGAGTCGGTCGCCTTCGGGACCGTCGACTCGATGTCGTCGCCGGGCGCCGCGAGATCGACCGAGGAGGCGCCGTAGTTGGAGAAGTCCGCAAGGCCGTCGCTCGAGTCCGTGGCCGCCACCGAGATCACGTTCGGGAGGTCGAACGCGGCTGGGAAGTCGGGCTTCGCGTCCGCATTCTGGCTGTCGTTGCCGGCCGCGGCCACGAATACGACACCGGCGTTGTTCGCGCGGAGCACCGCCTGATACAGCGCCTGGCTGAACGCAGGGCCGCCCCAGCTCGCGTTGATCACGCGCGCGCCGTGGCTGACGGCGTAATCGATCGCGTTCGCCGCGTCGGCCGTGTTCCCGTTCCCGTCCTTGTCGAGAAACTTCAGGGCCATGAGCTTCACGTCCCAGTCCACACCGGAGACGCCCGTACCGTTGTTTCCCTTCGCCCCGATGATGCCGGCCACGTGACTGCCGTGGCCCGCGTCGTCCATCGGGTTCGAGTCGTCGTTCACGAAGTCCGCTCCGTGCGTGTCGTCCACGAACCCGTTGTGGTCGTCATCGACGCCGTTCGGCGGGTCGGCCGGGTTGGTCCACATGTTCGGTGCGAGGTCCCCGTGCGTGTAGTCGACGCCGGTGTCGACCACCGCGACGGTCACGTTTGCACCGGTGGTCAGGTCCCAGGCGTCCGTGGCGTGGATGTCGGCGCCGGCCTTTCCGCCGAACTGACCGGTGTTCCGGAGCGCCCACTGCTGACCGAATAGATGGTCGTTGGGAATCCTGCTCGAATGGAGGATGTAGTTGGGCTCCACGTACTGGACCGCGCGCTGCTTGGCAAGCTTCTGGGCGGCCGAGTCGATCTTGTCCGGATCGACGTTGACGACCGCGCCGTCGATCGAGTCGAGCGAATCCGTGATCGTGCCGCCGGCCTTGTCGACCGCCTTCTGCTGCTGCTTGTCCGTGGCGGCCGGATCGAAGCCCACCACCAGCTGCCCGGGAACCGCCTCGGGGTCGGCCACATCGGCGCGGCCGGCGCTCACGCGCACCGAGCTGAACGCCGCGAGGGCGCAGAGGCATACGAGGACCGCGAACGCGATCAGGGCACGTGCCCGGCTCCGGGCGGCCAGGGGCAATCCATCCATCCAGCACGCTTTCGGAGCGGGACCACAGGCCTTTCAGGCCGATGGTCGTTAAATAGAACAAATGTCCACCCCTCAGAAAGTGCGCCGTGCAATCGAGCGATCAGGCGCGATCGAGCCCGGTGAGCGCGTGCTGGCGCTGCTGTCCGGCGGCCAGGACTCGGTGTGCCTGGTGCACGCGCTTCGGGAGTTCCTGGGACCGGACCGGCTGGCAGCACTCCACGTGCATCACGGCCTGCGGCCCGCGGCGGACGAAGACGAGCGCTTCTGCCGGGACCTCTGCGAGCAGCTGGGCGTCGAGCTGGTGGTCGAGCGGGTGACGATTCCCACGAGCGGGAACGTGGAAGCAGGCGCAAGGGACGCGCGGTACGAGGCGGCGGAGCGCGTGCGGCGGCGCTTGGGGCTCGAGGTGGTCGCAACCGGCCACACCGCCGGCGACCAGGTCGAGACGATCCTCTACCGCCTCGTGTCATCGCCGGGGCGGCGGGCTCTGCTCGGAATGCGGCCGCGGCGCGAGCGGATTGCGCGGCCGCTGCTCGACACAACGCGTGAGGAAACGCGCGCCTACTGCGAGGAGGCAGGCCTCGCCTGGCGCGAGGACGAGTCGAACGAGGACCGTGCGCTGGCGCGGAACCGCTTGCGGCTGGACATCATTCCGGCTCTGCGGGACATTCACCCGGCCGCCGACCGCAACGTGCTGGCGACCGCGGCGCTGCTGGCCGAAGAACACGAGGTGCTCGAGCAGGCGGTCGACGAGGCGGTCCGGGAAGCCGGCGCGGGCGGCAGCCCGCCGTCGGTCGAGATCGCCCGGCTGGCAAGGCTCCCGGTCGCCGTGCGCCGCCTGGTGCTGAGGCGGCTTGCCGAGCAGGCGGCGGGCGGCCCTGTTTCGCTCGGTGCGGACGAGGTGGCCACGCTGGAGCGTCTCGCGGGCGCGGGCGGGAGTGGCTCGGTCCCCCTCGGCGGCGGCGTGGAGGCGGTCTGCGAGTACGGGATCGTCCGGTTTCAGCGCCCGGTCGAGGCGGCGCCGGCCGAGCCGGGCGCGCTCGCGGTGCCGGGGCGATGCAGGTTCGGCGACTGGGAGCTCAGCTGCGAGGTGGCGACGCTCGCCTCCGGCCAAACCGAGCTCGGCTCTGTGGATGCGCCGGTATTCGACGCAGCGCTGTTGGCACCCACGCTGACCGTACGGGGGTGGGGCGAGGGGGACCGCATGCGCCCCCTGGGGCTGGCGGGCACCAAGTCGCTCCAGGATTTGTTCGTGGATCGAAAGGTGCCCCGCTCCGTCCGCGGCCTGCTGCCCGTGGTGGAGTCGGCCGGCGAGATCGCTTGGGTCGCCGGCGTGGCGGTCTCGGAGGCGTTCAAGGTGAGCGACCGCACCACCAGGACCGCGCGGCTCGAGGCCCGCGCCGGCGGCCGTAAAGGCGCCGGACCCACTCTCTAGACTCCCGCCCGTGAAGGCAGAGGGCCTCGGGGAGACGATCGTGGAGGCGGATGAGCTCCAGGCGCGCGTGCGCGAGCTCGGCGCCGAGATCAGCAAGGACTACGCCGGGCGCGAGGTGATGCTGCTGGGCGTGCTGAAGGGGGCGGTCTTCTTCCTGGCGGACCTGGTCCGGTGCCTCGACATGCCGTGCGAGCTCGACTTCATGGCGGTCTCGAGCTATGGCTCGCTCACGGACTCCTCGGGTGTGGTGCGCATCCTCAAGGACCTCGACGCTCCGATCGAGGGCAAGGACGTATTGATCGTCGAGGACATCGTCGACTCGGGCCTCACGCTCAACTACCTGCTCCGCAACCTGCGGGGCCGCGATCCACGGTCGCTGGAGGTCTGCGCGCTACTCGTGAAGCCCGGCCGCCGGAAGATCGACCTGCCGATCAAGTACGTCGGCTTCGAGATCCCGAACCGCTACGTGGTGGGCTACGGGCTCGACCTCGATCAGCGCTATCGCAACCTCCCGTACGTGGCCGCGGTTCAGGATGCCCTCGCGGCTCGGGCGGTCGCGTAACCGCCTCCCCCTAAAGGGAGGAGCCGGGAGGCCGATCTCAAAGAGAATGCAGCAACGGCCGGCGACACCTCGCGCGGCCCGTTAGGGTCTTTCCGGGCCCATTGATCCGGGCCAGAAACGGCGGCGTAATGCCTTACAGCGGGAAGAACATCGCGTGCTACGCTCTTCCGAGCGAGGCTCCTGTAGCCCTCGCTTCGTTTGTGGCGCAGCCGCCGGAGAGAGGGCCTTCAAGCGCTGGCGCCAGATAAATGAGCAGATTCCTCAAGAATGCGACGTTCCCGATTCTGATCGTCGTGGTGCTGGCGTTTTTCGCCCAGCGCTTCCTCGGCCAGAACGAATCCAAGCCGAAGCCCAACTTCGGTCAGTTCCTGACGCAGGTCAAGGCCGGTGACGTCAAAAGCGTCACGCTCAACACGCGTGACAACACGCTGAACGTCACCGAGGCCGACGGCAAGACCAAGTACCAGACCGGCTACCCGGACAACTACGAGCCGCAGCTGATCGACCAGCTCCAGAAGAGCAACGTCGAGCTGTCCGTGAAGGGAAAGGGCGGCTCCAACTGGCTCTCCCTGCTGACCTACATCTTGCCTTTCGTACTGCTGCTCGCGTTCTGGATATTCCTGATGAATTCCGTGCAGGGCGGCGGTTCACGGGTGATGAGCTTCGGCAAGTCGCGCGCCAAGCGCCTCTCCGTCGACTCGCCCAAGGTCACGTTCCGCGACGTCGCGGGGGTGGACGAGGCGGTCGAGGAGCTGCACGAGATCAAGGAGTTCCTGGAGAATCCCAAGAAGTTCCAGGCGCTCGGCGCCCGCATCCCGAAAGGCGTGCTGCTGTTCGGCCCGCCCGGGACCGGCAAGACGCTGCTGGCGCGCGCGGTCGCCGGGGAGGCCGGCGTGCCGTTCTTCTCGATCTCGGGCTCCGACTTCGTCGAGATGTTCGTCGGCGTGGGTGCGAGCCGCGTGCGCGACCTCTTCGAGCAGGCGAAGCAGAATTCGCCCTGCATCATCTTCATGGACGAGATCGACGCGGTCGGCCGCCACCGCGGCGCCGGCCTCGGCGGTGGCCACGACGAGCGCGAACAGACCCTCAACCAGCTGCTCGTCGAGATGGACGGCTTCGAGATGAAGGACAACATCATCCTGATCGCCGCCACCAACCGGCCGGACATCCTGGACCCGGCGCTGCTCCGGCCTGGCCGCTTCGACCGCCAGGTCGTGGTCGACCGCCCGGACCGCAAGGGCCGTGTCCGGATCCTCGAGGTCCACACTCGCGGCAAGCCGCTCGCGAAGGAGATCGACCTGGACAACATGGCGGGCCAGACGCCCGGCTTCACGGGCGCCGACCTCGCGAACCTCGTGAACGAGGCCGCGCTGCTCGCCGCCCGCGAGAACAAGCGCGAGATCACCCAGCACGAGCTCGAGGAAGGCATCATGCGGGTGATCGCCGGGCCCGAGAAGAAGACCCGCGTGATGGGCGAGCAGGAGCGGCTCGTGACCGCCTACCACGAGATGGGTCACGCGATGGTCGCGCACTTCCTGGAGCACACGGACCCGGTGCACAAGATCTCGATCATCTCCCGCGGCCAGGCGCTCGGCTACACGATCTCCCTGCCGACGGAGGAC
>Ga0114129_10001886_pt1 | contig 28603 bp, 24 predicted proteins | sample RhiMetdeltSRZDD1_FD_80071 | JGI IMG/M metagenome (GOLD analysis project Ga0114129, IMG submission 80071) | Populus rhizosphere microbial communities from Tennessee, USA - Rhizosphere MetaG P. deltoides SRZDD1 (version 2) (version 2) | ecosystem: Host-associated > Plants > Roots > Rhizosphere >... | reverse complement strand
CGGCCGGGGAAGGCTGCCGGCATGGGTCGTCAGAACGCGGTCGGTGCTGCGCTTCATCGTCGTCCTCCCGATTCCTACGTCAGTGGTGGGCGCGGCAGGGAGGAGGGACCGGCCGAGGCGCTGGCCCCGAGGGCGGTGTCGTGGGTCAGGACGGGAATCAAGTCCAGGGCGCTTGGGATCACCCGAATCGGGAGCGCCGTCGTCCGGCCGCGGACCTCGATCTCGTGGCGGGCGAACCGCTCCAGGCTGACGCCGGCGTGGTTCGCCACGTCCTCGCTGACCATCAACTGGGCGTGGAACTCCTTGGTGCTCGATTCCAGGCGGCTGGCCGTGTTGACGGCGTCGCCGATGGCGGTCAGCGTCCTGGCGCGGCCGTACCCCATCTCGCCCACGATCACCGGCCCGACGTGGATGCCGATGCCGATCCGCAACGGGTCGGGTAGGTCCGAGGCCAGCGCGCGGTTCAGCTCGTCGAGGGCGGTCGCCATCGCCACGGCGCCGTCGAGCGCCTGGCGGCAGCCCCGGACCGGGTCGGTGCCAACGCCGAAGAGGGCCATGACTCCGTCGCCGATGAACTTGTCGAGGTGGCCGCCGCTCACCTCGACAGCCTCGCCCATCGCCTTGAAGTACTCGTTCATCACGAAGACGACGTCGTACGGCAGGCGGTGCTCCGAGAACTTGGTGTAGCCTCGGATGTCGGCGAAGAGGATGGCGATCTCCTGCTCGCTGGCGAGGGCCGAGGCCGGCCGGAGCACGCTCTCGGCGGACTCGATCGTTGGCGGAAGCAGTGGGATGACGTTCAGATCGTTGGTGGGGCGAAGCTGGCAGGCGAGGCGGACGTTCGGCGGCGCCCCGACCCGCTTGAGGACGCGCTCTTCCTCAGGGGTGGGCTGGGGGACGCGCGCCGAGGCCGGCCCGATCCGCGAGCGGCAGGTCGAGCAGCGCCCACGTCCGCCACAGAGCGAGGCGTGGGGGATGCCGGCCGCCCGGCTCGCCTCCAGAACCGACATGCCGGGCGTGGCGACGACGCGCCGGCCGCCAGGATAGGTGAGTCTCACGACGCCACGACGCCGCTGGAGCCAGGACCGCACGTACCGACCGCCGAACGCCGCGAACACGGCCACCGCGAAGAGACCGTTCACCATGCCGGCCCAGCCGAGGACCATCTCCTCCTGGGCGTGGGTGATCCCGGCGAACGTGCTCTCCATCCAGCCCGGCGTGCGCGAGAGGTTCTCGGTTTCGCGGCCGATGCCGGCAAATCCTGCCAGAGCCAGGGTGGGCAGGAGGAGCGCTCCGGCGCGCAGGAACGCTCGGTAGCGGGGGTACCACGGCTTGAACTGGAGCCACCAGCGGACGCCCATGCAGCCGTGGGTCCAGGCGACGATCAGCAGGATCGCCTGGCCAACGGCGCTCGACGGGTGCTCGACCCACATCCCGACCACGACGTAGGCGTAGGTCGTCTTGAAGTCGTGGAGCGCGCCGAGGACGTGGGTGCCGAAGATGTGCGGGATCAGCATGAACGGCATCGCCAGCCCGAGCGCGAGCCTGACGATCTCCCAGCGCGGCAGTCGCAGGTGCCTGGCGTGGTACAGGGCCATCAGCACCAGGACGATGTGGGTGATGAGCGCGCCGTAGAGCAGGACGGTGCCGATCGGGTTGCGCCAGATCGCCATGAAGACGAGGCGCCCGGTCTCGGCGGCACCGAGCGAGATGACGCCGAGGGCGTGGTTGAGCAGGTGCGTCCCGACGAAGACGAAGAGGACCAGCCCGGACCAGAGTCGAAGCCGACGCGCCATCGTCGTACCTCCCGCCGCCGACGTGGACGAAGCGCGCAGCCGACGTGCCGGGGCATGCGCCGCGCGCTCAGGTTCTTGAATGATCGCCTATTGGGCGAGGATGGTTCGTTGGGCGAGGATGGTTCGCCCTCGGGTCGCAATGGTACTCGGAATACGAGCATCGCGATCAGGCGGGATGCGTTCGGGCGGTGTTCGCCTGATGACATGGCAAGATCGGCCATGGACGCACAGAGGGGCCGGCGCCACGATCGGCACCGGCCCCTCCTGAATCCTGTCTACTGACTCCTACGCCGACTGGTCCTCACGCAGCTCCGTCAGGTCGATCGGGCGCTCCGATCGCGCGAGTAGCTGCGGCGCCTTGCCGTTCTTGATGGTGTCGCCGCTGATGACGCACTTGCGGATGTCGTTCCGCGAGGGGATCTCGTACATCACGTCGAGGAGCACCTCCTCGATGATCGTGCGCAACCCTCGGGCGCCGGTCTTCAGTTCGAGCGCCTTCTCGGCAGCCGCTTCGAGCGCGTCCTCCTGGAAGACCAGCTCGACCTTGTCCAGCGAGAGGAACTTCGAATACTGCTTCGTGATCGCGTTCCGCGGCTCGGTCAGGATGCGCATCAGATCCTCCTTCAGGAGCGGATCGATGCTGACCGTGACTGGAAGGCGCCCCACGAACTCGGGGATCAGGCCGTACTTGAGGAGGTCGTCGGCGGTGAGCGCGCGGTAGATCTCCGCCAGGTCGGCGTCCGTCTGGCGCTCGTTCTTGAAGCCCATCACCCGCTTCGAGCCGATGCGCGAGCCGACGATCTGCTCCAGCCCCTCAAAGGCGCCGCCGCAGATGAACAGGATGTTCTGGGTGTTGATCTGGATGAAGTCCTGGTGGGGATGCTTGCGGCCACCCTGCGGCGGGACGTTCGCGACGGTGCCCTCGATGATCTTCAAGAGCGCCTGCTGGACACCCTCGCCGGAGACGTCACGGGTGATCGACGGATTGTCACCCTTGCGGGCGATCTTGTCGATCTCGTCGATGTAGACGATCCCACGCTCGGCTCGGGCAATGTCGAAGTCTGCTGCCTGGATCAATCTGAGCAGGATGTTCTCGACGTCCTCGCCGACGTAGCCAGCCTCGGTCAGCGCCGTCGCGTCCGCGATGCAGAAGGGGACGTCCAGCACCCGGGCGAGCGTCTGAGCCAGCAGCGTCTTGCCGCACCCCGTCGGGCCGACGAGCAGGATGTTGCTCTTCTGGAGCTCGACGTCGTCGACCTGCATGCCGGCGCTCACACGCTTGTAGTGGTTGTAGACCGCTACGGAGAGCACCTTCTTGGCGCGCTCCTGGCCCACCACGTAGGCGTTGAGCTGCTCGTAGATCTTCTTCGGCGTCGGCAGCTTGGCCAGCGGGACCTTCGCCTTGGTCGGCGGAGCCGACTCCTCGTCGATGATCTCCCGGCAGAGATCGACACACTCGTCACAGATGTAGACCGCGCCCGGCCCGGCTATCAGCCGGCGGACCTGGTCCTGGCTCTTGCCGCAGAACGAGCAGTGGTACTGACCGCGAGCGCCGCGGGTGTTCGCCATCCCCTCAAACTCCCTTGACCGTCGTCGCCCAACCGGACGACGCCGCGCGGCCCGCTTTCGCAGACCGCGGCGTCACGGCTCCTGGCACCGACTCCGAATTCATGACGTGGCGCCCTCCGCGCCACCGGAGCCGGTCGACACCGGCGTGGTTCCGATGATCTCGTCGACCAGCCGGTACTCCTTCGCCATCTCCGCGCTCATGAAGAAATCGCGGTCCATGTCGCGAGCAACGCGGTCCGTGTCCTGGCCGCTGTGGAACGCGATGATCTCCTTGATGCGCTGCTGGAGACGCAGGATCTCCCGCGCACGAATTTCGATATCGGCAGCCGTGCCCTCGAAGCCGCCGGCTGCCTGGTGAATCATGATCGTCGAGTTGGGCAGCGTGTACCGCTTGTTCTTGGCGCCGCCGCAAAGCAGGACCGCGCCCATCGAGGCCGCCATCCCGATGCAGGTCGTCGAGACGTCCGGCTGGATCAGCTGCATGGTGTCGTAGATCGCCAGCCCGGCGTTGACGTACCCGCCGGGGCTGTTGATGTACATCGTGATGTCCTTGTCCGGGTCCTCGCGGGCCAGGAACAGGAGCTGGGCGATGATCAGGTTCGCGATCTGGTCGTCGATGCCGGTGCCGAGGAAGACGATCCGCTCCTTCAGCAGCAGCGAGAAGATGTCGTAGGCGCGCTCGCCGCGGTTCGTCTGCTCGATGACCATCGGCACGACTTGGTTGATCGTCCGATCGAGGGCCGCCGAGGAGAGCGTCAGCGGGGGAGCGACGTTCTCACGCAGCTCCGATCCGACCCACGAGAGCTCGGGGACGGGGACCACACGGGAATGGGTGAGGAAGCGCAGGTTCGAGCTCATGCGGGTGTATCTCCAGCCGGCTGGCGGGGCTTCCCGTCGCTCGCGGCGGGTGCGCTCGCCGCCTCGCCCTCTGACGCGGATTCGTCTGCTGCCGTGACTTCGGCCACCTCAGCCTCGGCCGCTTCGACCTTCGCCTCGGCTTCTGCCACGGCCTCGTCAGCCGCCAGCGACTCGGCGACGGCCTCGGCGATCTGCTCGACCTCGGCTTCAGCCTCGACGTCGTCCATGGCCTCTTCGACCGGATCGCCGGCCACGTCCATCTCGGCTGCTCGGGCCTGGGCCGCGGCGGCCTCAGCTTCGAGCGCGGCGAAGTCGACGCCGCCGACCGTCTCCAGGAGCCGACGGACGGCACGCTCGCGACGCATCGAGGCCGCGAACCGCTCCTTCACCGCTTCCCGACGCATCGACTCGCGCAGCAGCCGCTTGCTCTCGTTGGAATCGTCCAACCCGGCCGCCATCGTGTCGCGGATCTCGTCGTCGGTAACGTCGATGCCTTCCGCCAGCGCAATCGCGTTCAGAACTTCACTCCGACGGACGCTGCGCTCAGCCTGGGCCATCATCTCGGCCCGAAACTGTTCTTCCGTCTTTTGTGTGAAACGTAGATAGTTCTGCAACGGGATGCCCTGGCGCTCGAGGTTCTGCGCCAGCTGCTGCACGAGACGGCCGGCCTCGTCCTCCACGAGCTGCGGCGGCAGGTCAAGAGTCGCCTGCTCCACCACCGAGTCGACCACTTTCTCCTCGTGGGAGACGCGCCGCTCGTGCTCCTCGCGCATCGAGAGGTTCTCGCGGATCGCCGAGCGCAGGGCGTCCAGCGACTCGTGCTCGGTCCCGACCGTCGAGGGGAATTCGTCGTCCAGCTCCGGCAGGATCTTCGCCTTGACCCAGTGCAAGGTGATCTCGAACTCGGCGTCCTGGCCGGCGATCTCCTTGTTGCGATGTTCCTCGGGCAGTTTGAGGGTGATCGTCTTCGACTCTTCGGCCGTCATGCCGACGATCGCCTGGGCGAACCCCTCGGCTGGCTGCGGTCCGTCCTCGGAGATGACGTACTCGGCGTCCTTGCTCTCCATGACGGTCGTCTCGCCGGCCTTCGCCAGCACGTCGATCGCCACGCGGTCACCGAGCTCGGCGGCCCGCTCGACCGGCTCCCAGGTCGCGTGCGACTCGCGCAGCCGCGTGATGACCGCCTCGACCTGCTCCTCCGTGATCTCGGCCGGGGTCGCTTCGATCTTCAGCGACTTGTAGTCGCCAAGCTCGACTTTCGGCTGGACCGGCACGGTCGCCTTGACATGGAGCGGCTGGGTGCTCAGGACCTCCAGGTCGTTCTGGCGAAGGCTGGCCACCAGCTTCAGATCTTGTTGCTTGACGGCATCCTCGATAACTTGCGGGACCAGTTTCTCGACGGCATCCTCGACCAGCGCCTCACGGCCGACCATCCGCTCGACCAGCGCCCGAGGCGCCTTGCCCTTGCGGAATCCGGGCACGTTGATGCGCTGCACGATTCGCTTGTATGCCTGATCGACGGCACGCTCCAGCCGCTCGTCCTCAACCTCGATATCGAGGACGACCTGGCTGTGTTCGATCTCTTGCGCGGCCACCTTCACCGGCGCTCTTCCTCCTCAAGCGACTTGCGAGCGCGAGCGGCGCTCTGGCGCGGCGCTCACAGTCACACGGCGGGAAACCTCGGCCACGCAACGGCTTCACGTACCGAGTCCGGATCCGTTTTCGACCCGACAGTCCCCAGCGGGGGCTTCCAGTTTGATTCTAGGTGCTGCCAGATAAGCCGGGCAAATCACCGCTATCGTTTCAACCCTCGAACAGCACCTGCACACGCCCTCGTCACGCATGCTGCGCCGCTCGCTGCCCCCTTGACCATCTCAGCCTACCACACGAATTGCCGCTCCAGGAACCTTCTTCCGAAATGGAGGACGATCGGGGCGCCGTGCGGGCAGACGGCCGGGGTGGCGGCGCGGCTTAGCTGCGCGAGCAAGTTCGTGGCCTCCGGTAGCGTCAATTGCCGCCCCCGGCGGATCGCCGACCGGCAGGCCAGGCGGATCAACAGCCGCTCGCGCCAATCGTCGCGCTGATCGGACGCCTCCTCCAGTACCTCCTCGAGTGTCGCGCGCTGGGTCGCGTCGGGCACGTCCGGGGTCGAGCGGATCAGGAAGCTGTGGCCGCCGAACCGCTCGCAGGCGAACCCGAGCGCTTCCAGGGCTGCCAGCCGGTCCCCGATCACCTCGGCACGGCCGGGCGGAACCTCCATCACGATCGGCTCCAGCAGGTACTGAGCGCTCGGCCCACCCTGGGTGCCGTCGCCGTCGCCATCTGCCTCGGTGGCCGCGTGGCGGGCCGCCAACTGCTCGTAGATGATCCGCTCGTGGGCGCGGTGCTGGTCCACCACGTAGAGGCCGCCGCGGCCTTCGGCCAGCAGAACGGTGTTGAGGTGCTGGCCGATCAGCTTGAGTTGCAAGGAGGGGGTAGCGGCGTCCAACTCCCAGAGGCTCTCACTGCGCTCGGCCACTCTGCGTGTCGGCGCGGGCAGCCGGTATTGGGTCGCCGCCAGCGCGAAGTCCTGCTCGTCGCTCGGGCGGCGCGGGCTCCGGCCGATCGCCTCGCGCACAGCCTCGCCGACCGCCGCCGCCAGGTCGGCCTCCCAGAGCAGCTTGACCTCGGCCTTTGAAGGGTGGACGTTCACGTCGACGGCGCCCGGCGGCACCTCGACGAACAGCACGACGATCGGGTGGCGGCCGGGCGGCAGGAGCGGGCGGTACGCCGCTTCGAGCGCCTGCTGGAGGGCGGGGGCCCCCACCCAGCGCCGATTGACGAAGGTGATGCACGACTGGCGGGTCGGGCGGCTCAGGCCCGGCGCGCTCACGAATCCCGTCACCCGCCCGGCCCCGACGGTCCGCTCGGCGAGCGGCAGCAGGCACGAGGCGACCTCCTGGCCCAGCACCTCGGCGAGCGCCGTCTCCAGCCTGCCGCTGCCGCTGGTCTTCATCGAGGGGTGGCCGTCCAGCGTCAACGCGATCCGGCACTCTGGGCGGGCCAGGGCGTACCTTCGCACGAGCTGGCTGATCGCCGACGACTCGGCTCTAGGGTTGCGGGTGAACTTCAGGCGGGCCGGGATCGGCTGGAACAGGTTGCGGACCCAGACGGTCGTGCCGCGCGGCCGGCCACGGGTGCCCCGCCGCTCGACACGCCCGGCCCGAATGCCGATCGTCGTGGCGCGACCGAAGTCGTCGACGCTGCTGGCGACGTCGACCTCGGCGACGGCCGCGATGCTCGGGAGCGCCTCGCCCCGGAACCCGAGCGTCGAGATCTCCAGCAGGTCTCGCACGTCGTCGATCTTGCTGGTGGCGTGGCGCTGGAACGCCAGCCCCAACTGGTCGGGCGGGATGCCGTGGCCGTCGTCCGCGACCCGGATCAGCCGCAGGCCGCCCCCTTCGACGTCGATCCGGACGTCGGACGCGCCGGCATCCAGCGCGTTGTCGACCAGCTCCCTGACCACCGAGACTGGCCGCTCGATGACCTCACCGGCCGCGATTCGCTCGGCGATCTCGGGCGGCAGCACCCGGATCATCGGGCGTCGCGGCACCATCGGTTCGGCGCTCACCATCGCACCACGGTTTCTGTCATTTTGTCTTTTTGTCAGCGGGGGGTACCTGCACACGCGCGCCCGCCAGGTTCGCCATCCAGTCGCTCCACGGCACGGCCTCGCGGGCGGCGGTCTGCAGCTCGTGGAGCAGGGTCAGGGCGCGGATCGGCGTCAGGTTGCCGAGGTCGAGGGCCAGGATCTCTGCGAGCAGGCGCGCCGCGACCTGGGAAGGAACGTCGCCGCCCGGCGGCGGGGAGTGGGAGATCTCAGGTCCAGGGTCGTCGGACGCCGTAGCCCCGGGAAGCCCCACCCCCCTGCCCCCTCCCCATTGCGATGGAGAGGGGGAGGCGGTCGTGTCGGCGGGGTCAAGCGCCACTGCCAGGTCTATGGGCTCAGGAGGGGCCATCGGGTCTACGAGTTCGGCATCGTCCAGTGCGTCAGAGGGGTTGGACGTGCCACTTGTCAGTAGGTACGCTGGCGTTTCCTCCCGCAGGGCAAGGCGTGATACTGCGCTCAGGCCGTGATTCCTCTCCCCCTCTCCATCGCAATGGGGAGGGACGTCGACGCAGTCGATGTTCGCGCCGCGCAGCGGTTGGGGGGTGGGGCTTCCCGGTGCCTTCGGGCCGACCATCTCTAGCCCTTCCGGTGCCGTTCGAGCCGTCAACATTCTCTCGACATTGGTGGGGGCGACACGGGTCGCACCCGCCGGAACGGTGAGGTTCGCGACCCGGTCCAACCCGTTCAACACAAGCGGCCTCGCGTCGACTGCCCAGGCCTCGGCCTCGCGCTCGCGCAGCAGCGCCGCCGCACGGTCCGTCACGTCGCCGAGCAGGCCGGCCAGACGCGCGACCTGGACGCCGTAGCTCCGGTCCGCCGCTCCAGGGATCACCCGGTAGAGGAAGCTGAGCTGCCCGTCCTTCTCGTCCACGGCGACCGTCACGTTGCGGACCGTCGAGAGCGAGTCGGCGAGGGCGGTCAACTCGTGGAAGTGGGTCGCGAACAGCGTCCGGGCGCCGATCGCGTCGTGCAGGTGCTCCAGGACCGCCTGGGCGATGCAGAGGCCGTCGTGGGTGCTGGTGCCGCGCCCGACCTCGTCCAGCACCACCAGGCTGCGGAATGTCGCCTGCCGCAGGATGTTCGCTGTCTCGGCCATCTCCACCAGGAAGGTGCTGGCGCCGGCCGCCAGGTCGTCCTCCGAGCCGACGCGCGTGAACAGCCGATCGACCAGCCCGATCCGGGCTGCATCTGCCGGCACGAACGACCCGACCTGGGCCAGCAGCACGCAGAGCGCGACCATTCGGAGGTAGGTCGACTTGCCGCCCATGTTCGGGCCGGTCACGATCAGCAGGCGCCCGCGCTCGTCGTCCGTGACGCCGCCGAGGCGGCAGTCGTTCGGGACGGTGTCGCCGCCCGGCTGCATCGCCTCCAGAACCGGGTGGCGCCCGCCGACGATCGTCAGCTCGTCGTCGTCGGCGAACGACGGGCGGCACCAGCTCCGATCGGCCGCCACGTCTGCCAGTCCAGCCAGCACGTCGAGGTCGGCGACGGCCTCGACGGTGCGGAGGATCGGGCGGGCCTGCTCGCCGATCTTGCGCAGCAGCGCCTGGAACAGCTCGCTCTCGAGGTCGTCGATGCGGGCTTCGGCCGTCAGGATCAGCGCCTCGCGCTCCTTCAGCTCGGGCGTCACGAACCGCTCGGCCGAGACGAGCGACTGCCTGCGCTGGTACTCGAGCGGCACGTTCGGGAGGTTTGGCCGGGTGACTTCGAGGTAGTAGCCAAAGACCTTGTTGTAGCCAACCTTCAGCGAGCGGATGCCGGTCCGCTCGCGCTCGCGGCGTTCGAGCTGGGCCAGCCAGTGCCGGGATTCGGACATGCCGCTGACGAGGTCGTCCAACTCCGTGCTGTGTCCCGGGCGGATCATGCGGGAGCCGCCGGGGTCCGCAAGGGTGCGCTCGATCGCGTCGACCAGGTCCGGGCGGGCGTCGATCGAAGCGGCGTGGGCGCGGAGGAGGCTGCTGACGACGGGCGGCTGCTGGAGCGGGTTGCCAGCTCCGCTGTCCTCGTCGTCGGCGCCCGGCTCGGTTTGAAGCTCGGCCTGGAGCTCCGGCAGGAGGCGCAGCGCCTGGGCCAGCGTCGAGACCTCGCGCGGCGTCGCCAGTCCCTGCCGGACCCGCCCGAACAGCCGCTCGACGTCGCCGAGCCGACCGAGGATCGAGCGCACCCGGCCGCGCGCCGGGCCGTCGTCCACCAGCACCTGGATAGCGTCCAGCCGGGCGTCGAGCGCAGCCTCGTCCATCAGCGGCTGGCCGAGCAGCCGGCGCAGGCGCCGGGCGCCCATCGCCGTGCGGGTGCGGTCGATGGCGTGGAAGAGGCTGCCCCGGAGGTTGCCGTGGCGCGAGGTCCGAGTCAGCTCGAGATTCCTGCGGGTGGTCGGATCGAGGGCCAGATGGGAGCCGACGACGTATGGGCGTGGCTCGCGCAACGATGCGAGGAGACGGTAGTTCGCCTCGCCGACGAACCCGATCAGCGCACCGATCGCCGCCAGCGCCGGCGAGTCTATCGTCAGGCCGAACCCGTCGAGCGAGCTGACGCCGAACAGCCGGCGGAGGGCGTCGGCGGCGGCGCCGGGGTCGAAGCGCGAGGGTGGCAAGATCGTGCTGTGGCCTGGGAGCGGCGTGGGGAAGAGGGCCGATTCGGCGATCAGGCACTCGGACGGGGCCAGTCGCTGCAGCTCGGCGGCGAGAAGCGCCGCGCCGGGCTGCTCGGCGCTGTCCAGGACGTACACCTCGACGACGGTGGTCATCAGCTCGCCGGTCGTGACGTCGGCCGCCGCCAGCCCGACCCCCGAGCGTCCCCAGGCGAGCGCCACGATCAAGTTGTTCTCGTGCGGCGAGATCAGGCCCGGCTCGGCGACCGTGCCGGGCGTGACGACGCGCGTGACCTCGCGCTCGACGAGCCCTTTGCCCGGCTCGCTGACCTGGTCGCAGATCGCGACGTGGAGGCCGGCCGCGATCAGCTTCCCGATGTGGGGCGCCGCCCGGTGAATCGGGATGCCGGCCAGGGGCACCCGGTCGCCCTTGCTCAGCTCGCGCGAGGTCAGGGTGATGCCGCAGACCCGGGCGAGCGTGCGGGCGTCGCCCTCGAACGTCTCGTAGAAATCGCCAAGCTGGAACAGCAGGATCCGGCCCGGATGCTGGCGCTTCAGGGCTTCCCACTGGGCTCGCACCGGGCTGGACTTCTTCGCGTCCGATCCAGCGGTGTCAGCGCGCTTGCGGACCATCCGAGCCTGCCAGGTCTCCCGTCTGCGCTCCGGTGATGCGCGGGCCGTCGATTATGCGCCGTGTGAGGGGCGAGTGGCGAGTTACTCGGCGAAGAACTCGCGGAGCGCGGCGTACGTCTCGTCGGGGTTCTCCTCGGCCATGAAGTGGCCACTGTCGATCCCCTTGCCACGCACGTCGTCCGCCCAGTTCTTCCAGATTCCGACGAAGTCGGCGCCTGGCTGTCCGGCGTAGGGGCGGGAGCCCCAGAGGGTCAGCATCGGGCACTGGATCTTTTTCTTGCCCAGGTCCGCTTTGTCGTCTTCGAAGTCGACGGTGATGCCGGCGCGGTAGTCCTCGCAGATCGCCCGGATCGTGTCCGGGTTCTGGTAGCACCGCCAGTAGTCGGCGCGGGCCTCGGGTGACCAGATGTTGGTGGGGCGTCGCTCGAAGAAGACGTCTGGCGCCCGGTTGATCGCCCGCTCTGGGAAGTCGGCCGGCTGGCAGAGGAAGTACCAGTGCCACGATCGATAGGCGTGGTGCATGTCGCTCAGGCGATACGCGTCATAGGTCGGGAACATGTCGAGCGTGGCGAGCTTGAGCACCTTCTCAGGGTGGTCGAGCGCCATCCGGTAGGCGACACGACCTCCGCGGTCGTGACCGGCCACGAAATACCGGTCGAAGCCGAGCTGGCGCATGACTTCAATCTGGTCGAGCGCCATGTTCCGCTTGGAGTAAGGCGCGTGGTCGTCGGTGTACGGCGGCTTGGTGCTGTCACCGTACCCGCGGATGTCGGGGAGCACCAGGGCGAACTCCTCGGCCAGCCGATCCGCGATCTTGTGCCACATATAGTGCGTCTGGGGGTTGCCGTGCATCATCAAGAGCGGCGGGCCGCTGCCGCCGTGCCGCAGGCGGATCGTCGCCTCGCCGGTGTCGATGGTCGTGAGCGTGAAGCCCTCGAACATGCCGCATCCTCCACAGTCGCGTCCTTCAACTCTGCACGGTACGATACAGGCCCATCGGCGGCGAATCCAGCGGATGACCCCTCCCCCTCCCCCCTCCCCTGCGAGGGGAGGGGGAGGGGGAGGGGTCCGGACCTACGAAGAGGAGCAAGACAGGATGGCTGACGAGCGATCGGGCGTGAACGTCGAGGAGGTCGACGTCGCCACCCTCCAGCAGTGGATGCAGAACGGCCGGGTCATGGCCCGCCAGATCGTCGAGGCGTACATCGGGCGGGTCGAGGCGCTGGACGGCAACCTGCGCTCGGTCCTCGAAGTGAACCCCGATGTGCTCAGCATCGCCGACGAGCTGGATCGAGAACGGGCGGCGGGAACGGTGCGCGGCCCCCTCCACGGCATCCCGATCCTGCTCAAGGACAACATCGACACGGCCGACCGGATGGAGACGACGGCCGGATCGCTGGCGCTGCTCGGATCGCGACCGGCCCGTGACGCCACGGTTGCCGCGCGGCTCCGGCAGGCCGGCGCGATCCTGCTCGGCAAGGCGAACATGAGCGAGTGGGCGAACTTCCGCTCGATGCGCTCGTCCAGCGGTTGGAGCGGCCGAGGGCGGCAGTGTCGTAACCCGTACGCGTTCGATCGATCGCCTGGCGGCTCCAGCTCCGGCTCCGGCGTGGCGCCGGCCGCCAGCCTCTGCGCCGTGGCGATCGGCACCGAGACGAATGGCTCGATCGTCTCGCCGGCCAACGCCAGCGGCGTCGTCGGGATCAAGCCGACGGTCGGGCTGACCAGCCGGGCCGGCGTGATCCCGATCTCGCACACCCAGGACACGATCGGGCCGCTCGCGCGGTCGGTTGCCGACGCGGCGGCCGTGCTGAGCGCGATGACCGGCACCGACCCACGCGACCCGGCCACCGTGGCGAGCGAGGGCAACCGTCACGCTGACTACACGACGTTCCTGGATGCGGATGGATTGAAGGGCGCGCGGATCGGCGTGGCGCGGACGGCCTACTTCGGGTACAGCGAGCACGCTGACGCCGTGGTACACGCGGCGATCGAGGCGATGCGCGAGCGTGGCGCCATCATCGTGGACCCGGCCGACATCCCCACGGCAAAGAAGCTCGGAGACTGGCTCTCGGTGCGCGACGTCCTGCTCTACGAGTTCAAGGCCGACCTGAACGCCTACCTCGCCGAGCGCGGCCACCCGACGATCCGCACACTGGCGGACGTGATCGCCTTCAACGAGGCGCACGCGGCCGAGGAGATGCCGTACTTCCGCCAGGAGCTCCACGAGCAGTCTCAGGCGAAAGGGCCGCTCACCGATGAGGCGTACCTGGAGGCGCTCGCGGGCAACGTCCGGCTCTCGCGCGACGAGGGGATCGACGCGGTCATGCAGTCGCACAACCTCGACGCCCTGGTCGCGCCGACCTCGTCGCCGGCCGCGACGATCGACCAGATCAACGGGGATCGGCGGCTGGGCGGCTGCTCGACGCCGGCCGCGCTGGCCGGCTACCCGCTGCTCAGCATGCCGGCGGGGTACACGCCGTTCGGGCTGCCGGTGAACCTGACCCTGATGGGCCGGGCATGGTCAGAGCCGACGCTGATCCGGATCGCCTACGCGCTCGAGCGGGCGCTGCCGCCCCGCCGCCCCCCGACTTACCTCCGGACGCTCGATCTTCTATGAGAGAAGGAGAGGGACCGGATCTCCAGGGCCCGCATCTCTTGCTCTACCGGATCGCCGAGAACTGCCCGCTAACAGCGTGGGATCTGACTTCACACGAAGGAAAGGGCATCCCAATTCGGCACCCAACGGCGAAGGCGCTTCGTCTCTGGTCAGGCATCTCCGTCTATCGCAGCCGATCCGCGGCTGAAACGCATGCTTTGGAGTCGCCAAGACTGGGAGCCTTCATCGCCGAACTGCGCATCCCGCTTGACGGCTCAATTCGTTTTGAGCTTGACAACGGACCAAATGGCCATTGCACGATCTGGGGAGCCCCGAAGCTCCTGTTGACCTTCGTCACAAACGTTTGGCGGGCTGAGCGAGTACACTAGACGCATGACGTACGAGCTGTGGCACCTCGACGGCAAGAACATGATCGACTGGTTCGAGGACCGCGACGAGGCCTTGGAAGCGGTGCGTGCGTACCTTGATGCCGACGAGGCCGATCTGGTGGCGCTGATCGTTCGTGACGCGAGTGGGGCGATCGTCATGTCGCCCACGGGCGACGCGCTGACGGAGTGGGCGTCCCGCCTGTCAGCCGCGTCCTGAGGTCTGGCACGGCTCCGGTCAGACGCTGCTGCGCTCGTCCTCACGGAGGCGGCGCCACTCGACGCAGACCACCACGACCCAGAGGACCAGCAGCACCACAACCCTGCCGGTCAGGCCGATCTTGATGGTGGCCTCGAACAGCGAAAACGACAGGAGCGCGACCCAGAGCGGAAACTGGCGGAGCGGGCTCTCGTGGCGCGCGCGAACGATCATCACCAACAAGACCATCGGCACGAAGGTCGTGAGAGCACGGACGTACAGGAGCTCACGCGGCAGCCGATCGGCCGTCCAGTACTCCGGCGCGATGGCGATCATGCTCGCCAGAAACGTGGCATAGAGCGACCACCGTAGCAGGTCGCGAGGCTTGTTTCGATTCATCAGCTGTTCCATCGGTTCGCCTTGACGTGGTCTCTCGTTACAGCATCGCGGATGTCGCCATGCGGCGACGTGCCGCGTGGAACGTCGGCGGTGTAGCTGCCCTGACAGGTGGACACCCACGACAGGGTCTGGCTAGCCATGGTTTGCCGTGAGACAGTCGACTCCTGGTGGGGCGGCAACCTACAATGGCCGTACGGGCAGAAGACGGGAGGTCCGTTCCCATGATCGAGGCCCAGGCCGCCGGCGTCGGCGCGAGCGCCACCCGGCCCGCGCTCGTCGACAGCGACGTGCACTGCGAGGTGCCCAGGGTCGACGCCCTGTTCCCGTACCTCCCGGACTACTGGATCGAGCACATCCAGCAGACCCTGTTCAAAGGGCCGGTCGACAGCTACTACCCGTCGAAGGTCTCGATGGCGGCCGGCGCCGACGGCAAGCGATTCGATGGCGTGCTCCCGGCGTCCAGCCTGAAGGAGATTCAGGATGCGGTGCTGGATCCGTCAGGCGCTTCGCACGCGATCCTGAACTGCCTGTACGCCATCGACAGCCTGAACAACCCTGACGCGGCCGTGGCGATGGCCCGCGCCGTGAACGACTGGTTGATCGCCGAGTGGCTCGAGAAAGACGATCGTCTCAGAGCCTCAATGGTCGTCCCGGTTCAGCTCCCGACCCTGGCCGCCCGCGAGATCGAGCGGGTGGGTGACTACCCAGGTATTGTCCAGGTGCTGCTGCCGGTCCGCACGAATCAGCCGCTCGGCAATCGCAACTTCCACCCTCTCTGGAGCGCGATCGAGCGCAAGAACCTGGTGGCCGGCGTCCATTTCGGCGGCGCGCCGATCACGCCGCCCACGCCGACTGGCTGGCCCTCCTACTACTTCGAGGTCTACGCCGGGATGGCGCAGGTGTTCGCCACCCAGCTCACGAACATCGTCACCGAAGGCGTGTTCGACCAGTTCCCAGGTGTGAAGGTCGCGTTCCTGGAGTCCGGCTGGACCTGGATCCCCTCGCACATGTGGCGGTTCGACAAGGAGTGGAAGAACCTGCGTCGGCTGGTGCCGTGGGTCAATCGGGCGCCGTCCGAGTACATCCGCGAGCACGTCCGGGTGGCAATCCAGCCGCTCGACGCGCCGGACCAGAACCCCCAGCATCTACTGGACGTGTTCGATCAGCTCGGCTCGGAAGAGATGCTGCTGTACTCCAGCGTCTACCCGCGCCCCCAGGTCGGCGATCCGGAGGAGAGCTTCTTGCGACACCTGCCGGCATCGGCCGCCAGCAAGATCCGGTGCGAAAACGCCCGTGCGTTGTACGGACTCTAACCAGTACCGACTCTACATTCGAGGAGACGAGAGCGATGGTCGCCACCCTGCCTGAACACAGTGTTCGCAGCCGGCGCACTCGGCCAGCCTTGATCGACTGCGACTTTCACAACGAGCTCGACTCGATCAAGGACCTCTATCCGTACCTGGCGAAGCGGTGGCAGACGCACATCGAGACGTTCGGCCTGCAGCGGCCAACGGGCGGCTACTTCCCGCGCTTCATGGATCATCGCGAGGACGCGCGCCCGCCTTCGGGCCGACGGTCTGGCTCCGAGGTCGCCTTCTCACGCTCCGACTTCCTCGATCCGTACAACGTTGCCCATGCCATGCTGATCCCGCTGACCTCGGCGGCCGGCGTCACCAACCTCGATCTCGGCGCGGCGCTGGCGAGCGCGGTCAACGACTGGCAGGTTGCGGAGTGGCTCGATCCAGAGCCTCGATTGCGCGCCTCGCTCGCCGTCGCACCCGAGGACCCGATCGCCGCCGCGAAGGAAGTCGAGCGGTGCGGGCGCGACACGCGGTTCGTCCAGGTCTTCATGCCCGGCCGCACCCACGAGCCGCTCGGGCGCCGCAAGTACTGGCCGATCTACGAGGCCGCCGCGAAGCACGGACTGCACATCATGTCCCACGCCTTCGGTTCGTACGGCTACCCGATCACCGGGGCCGGCCAGGCCTCCTTCTACGTGGAGGAGCACGTCGGGCCAGCCCAGGCGGCGCAGGCGAACGTCATCAGCCTCGTCACGGAGGGCGTGTTCGAGCAGTTCCCCAAACTCAAGTTCGTCTCGGTGGAGAACGGCTTCGGCTGGATCCCCTCGCTGATGTGGCGGATGGACGCGACGTACCAGCTGTACAAGGACGAGGTGCCGCACCTGAAGCGGCTCCCCTCGGAGTACATCCGCGAGCACGTCTACATGACCACCCAGCCGGTCGAGGAGCCGCACAAGCCCCAGCAGTTCGTGCAGATGCTGGAGCACTTCGGCGACATGGTGAACAACATCCTGTTCGCCAGCGACTACCCGCACTGGGACTCTGACGACCCGGACTTCGCCCTGCCCACGAACCTCTCCGACGAGGTCGTCCAGGCGATCCACTACGACAACGCGAAGCGGCTGTACAACCTGTAGCCACAACGCCTGAGGGGCCGCCTTTACCCCTGGCGACCCCTCGTCAGCTCCTCAGCGCGCGTGCTCGATCCCCTGCCGCTCAGTGCGTCTCGGCGAGGTGCGCTGGCTTCTCCTCGTACCCCAGTTCGGCGAACGCCTCGCGGGACTTCGAGAGAAAGATCGAGTCCGTGAGCACTTCCTGAACGGCACTCACCGGGATGTAGTAGTGCTTCCCCAGGCCGAGGAAGCCGGTCTTGACCTCGAGAAACTCCTCGCCCGTGCGCGCTGGCGTGGCCGCGTCAGTCGTGTCGGTCCCCTGGTCGTCGAAATGATAGATGTGGGCGATGGAGCCAACCTTCTCGCCGGTGACGTCACAGACGTCCATCCCGGGAGTGATGCGTCCGAGATACATGCGCTCCGACACCGGGTCGGCCATGACTGCAAACCTCCTGCAACTGGTCGCGTCTCGAGATGATGCCTCGTGGCGGGACCTCCCCTCTGTCGGAGGCTGGCTGCATACTCCGTGCCAGGCTTTGGCCGTGAGCGGGAGGAGAAGCTGCGTCGAGTGGCACCCTGATGTGGGACGGATCTGGCGCTCGGTGCAAGTACTCCAGGAGGCTGGCTCAGCGAGCGGCCAGCGTGTGCTTCGCGACGGCGGGAAAGTCCGAGACGATCGCGTCGACGCCCCAGTCGGCGAACGCGTTGATCTCTTCGGGCGTGTTGCCGAGCCAGCCGATCACCTCGATCCCCAGCACGTGCGCCCCCTCCACCAGCCACCGCGCACACGTCGCCACGGGAACGGCGATCTGGCCGCAGCCGAGGCGTTCGGCTCGCTGGAGTTGTTCGACGCCGTCGAACCAGCCGGCCAGACTGACGGTCAGCGCCGGCGCCGCCCGGCGCAGTTGCTGCACCCCGGTCTCGTCCGTCGCGAGCACGACGAAGCGGTCGCCCACAGAGCGTCGTTAGAACAGTTCGACAAGCCGCTCACAGAGTCGGTGCAGGCGCCTCGGCTCGTCTGGCTGGATCGAGATGACGATCCGCTGAAGCCCCCTGGACGCGGCGATCGCCGCGTCCAGGGTCGGGACGCCGGCCGGCTCAGGCCACTCTGGAAAGTCGGCGCGAGCATCGAGCCTGGCCAGCCGCGCCGCCGTCATCTGCGAGACGCGCCCGCGTGAGGTCGTCGTCCGGTCTACCGTCTCGTCGTGGATCACGACCAGCTCGCCGTCCGAGGAGAGTCGGACGTCGAGCTGGACGCCGTCCAGGTAGAGGGCACCGGCGTACGTGCACGCAACCTCGGTGTTCTCAGGTGCCTCGCCTTTCGCGCCGCAGTGACCGTACAACAGGACCACGTGCCCTCCGGGGTCGGGATCGCTTTCAACGGATCTTGCCGCGTCATCCGCGAATCAATCGTCAGGGGTTGAAATCCCTGCCTACCATCGTAGCGTCCCTACGGGACGCACGGAGTGCAAATTCCCGCTCGTGAGTCGCGTAGCGACGACACAATGGTAGACGTGGGTTTCAACCCACGGCCCCGGTGGTGGGTGTCCTGACCCACGGCCCCGGTGATGCGACTTCAGACCACGGCCCGGGACCACGGGCGGTGCCCGCGCGGCGTACACTGCCCGTGTCCGCGTCCACGCCGTGAGCCGCGGGCAGAGCGGTGAGGGGTGTGAGGCGTGAGTGAGCGGCCACGCGCGAGGCGATGCACGCCCTGGCGGATTTCCAGCTCGGCTCTGCGACTCAGCATGGGTGAATCGAACGCATGTCTGGCAGTGACCTGGGAGCGCGGCCATCCTGGCCGCCCGGCGTTCGTGAGCCGGGGTGGCGAAGATCGCCGCGCTCCCAGGAGGCAGAGCCCATGTTGAATACCTGGGTGCTCGTCGAGCGGGCGCTCAAGACGGCGACTGACACCTCCCATCTGACCCTGGATGCGGGCGCAATCACCCTGACCGCCACCGCGTTCCGGGCCTCCTTCGGCGAGCGACCGGCCGTCGTGGTCGCCGACCCGACCACCTGGAGCGTCGCCGCCCAGCACGTCGAACAGGTACTACGGAGAGCCGGCCTCGCGACCCGTCCATCAATCGTGCTGTCCGCGCCACTTCACGCCGACTTCGAGCGTGTGCTGAGCCTCGAGGCTGCTATCGGAGCTGTCGATGCCATCCCCGTCGCCGTGGGGTCCGGTACGATCAACGACCTGACCAAGCTCGCGGCGCACCGCCTGAACCGGCCGTACATGGTCGTCGCGACGGCCGCCTCGATGGATGGGTACGCGGCGTTCGGCGCCTCGATCACCCGCGACGGCTTCAAGCAGACGATGGCCTGCCCGGCGCCGGCCGGGATCGTCGCCGATCTGGATGTCCTCGCCGCCGCGCCGACGCCGCTCACCGCCGCCGGCTATGGCGACCTGCTCGGCAAGGTCACGGCCGGCGCCGACTGGATCGTCGCCGACGCGCTGGAGGTCGAGCCGATCGACCCGGCTGCCTGGGAGATGGTGCAGGGGCCGCTCGGCGCAGCCATTGGCAGCCCGGAGCGTCTGCGCGCACACGAGCTCGCCGCGACCGAGCAGTTCTTCCTGGGGCTGGTGATCTCTGGCCTGGCGATGCAGGCGACGCAGTCTTCGCGGCCGGCCTCCGGCGCGGAGCACCTGATCAGCCACCTCTGGGAGATGACCGGTCTGGCCGAAGGTCCGAACCCGCCATCGCACGGGACCAAGGTCGGGATCGGGACGGTGCTGGTGACGATGCTCTACGAGCGGCTCCTGGCGCACGACCTGTCGACGATTGACGTCGAGGCGTGCGTGACCGCGTTACCAACGGCGGAGACGGTCGAGTGCCAGGTCCGCGCCGGTCTGCCGGCCGGCGAAGTGGCAGACCGGGCCGTCGTCGAGAGCCTGGCGAAGCATCCGACCGCGGAACAGCTTCGGGCGCGGCTGACGCTGCTCAGAGAGCGCTGGCCTGGCCTGCGCGAGCGTCTCCAGGGGCAACTGCTGCCGCCCGCCGAGCTCCGGCGACGGCTCCGTGCGCTGGGGGCAGCCTCGCTGCCCGGCGAGATCGGCGTAGGGCCAGTCCGGCTCCGGTCCGACCTGTTGGCGGCGCGCCAGATCCGGCGCCGGTACACGATGCTGGACCTGGCGGCTGAGGTCGGACTGCTGGGGCGCTGTGTTGATGAGGTGGTCGCGGCAGTCGCACAGTCTTGGGGGGTGTTCCTGGAGCACGACGTGGGACACTCCGGACGAAGCGGCCAGGATGGCCGCGCTCCCAGGGGCGCTCCCAGGGCCGATCGATGACGGCTGGCTCGTTTCGGGATGGCTTCGCTCGCTGGTACGCCGAGAATCGGATCCTGACCTGGATCTGCGCGCTGACATTCGTGAATCAGCTCGGGTTCGGCGCGATCGTGCCGGCCGTGCCACTGTACGCTCGGGCGTTCGGCGTCTCGCTCACGGCGATCGGCCTGACGATCGCCGGCTACGGCCTGGCGCGCCTCCTGAGCAGCCTGCCGGCCGGCCAGATCTCGGATCGGTGGGGACGGACGCACGCGCTGGGAATCGGCGGCGTCATCACCGTCATCGGCAACGTGTTCTGTGCGCTCGCAACGTCGTACGAGCCGTTCCTGGTCGCGCGCTTCGTCGCGGGCCTCGGCGCCGGCTTCATCCTGACGGCGAGCCAGATCATGCTGGCCGACATTAGCACGCCCGATCGGCGGGGGCGGATCATGGCGACGTACAGCGGCGTCTTCGGGTTCGCGGTCGGGCTCGGGCCGCTGCCGGGCGGCGTGCTGGCGGATCGGTTCGGGCTCGGCGCCCCGTTCTGGGTGTTCGCGGTCATGGCGGCGTTGGCCGCGTTTCTGGCGTGGTTCCGGGTGCCAGAAACCCGGACGCTGAGGAGCGCAAGCAGCGGCCACGCGAGCGGCAGGTCCGCCGCCGCTCGCCCCTCGTTCCTGGCCCAGGTCCGGCTGATGCTTGTGCAGCCCGGGTTCCTGCTCGTCACGTTGGTGGGCTTCGTCATCTTCTTCTCACGGACCGGCGGCCTGTTCAACGTCATTCCGGTGCTCGGGCAGGAGCGGCTCGGTCTGACGCCGGACCAGATCGGACTGGGGCTGGCGTCGATCAGCGTGATGGCGATCGTGCTCTCGTATCCGTCCGGCGCCCTGACCGACCGGTTCGGCCGGAAGCCGGTCATCGTGCCGGCGGTCATCCTGACCGGGATCTCGTTTCTGCTGTTCCTGGTTGCCCCCTCGTTCGGCTGGTTCATGGCGGCCTGCATCGCCTGGAGCATCGCCGGCGGGGTGGGCGGCGCCGCGCCGTCCGCCTATGCTGCTGATATCGCACCGCCGGGTATGAACGCCGCCGCGATGAGCAGCTTCCGGATGCTTGGCGAGACTGGCTACGTCCTGGGTCCGATCGTGCTCGGCCTGATCGCCGACCTCTTCGGTGCCAACGCCGCGCTCGCCTGGACGGCGGTACTGCTTGTCGCGGCCGGGCTGCTGTTCGGCATCTTCGCGCCAGAGCAGCGCCGCCGCCCCCAAAGTATGTCTGTGTAAGGAGGGTGCAATGCCGGGACGACGTACCAGAATTGACGCGGGCCACATCATCGCCTACCAGGACGGCGGCCACCGCTACCTCCGGGACGGCGTCGTCGTGGTGGAGGGCCAGGACATCGTCCACGTCGGCGCCACGTACCACGGTCACGCAGACGAGACGATCGACGCCCGCCGGATGCTCCTGACGCCCGGCCTGATCAGCACCCACGCCCACCTGGCCGGGTCACCACTCGACAAGTCGTTCATCGAGGACCGTGGGCGACGCCAGTTCTACAACTCCGGACTCTTCGAGTTCTTGCCGGTGCGCGGCGCGGCCCAGGACGAGGACGCCTCACGCGCCTGCGTGGACTACTCGATGGCGGAGCTGCTGCACGGCGGCGCGACCACGGTCCTGGAGATCGGCCCGCTGCCAGAGTACACCGTCGAGCGGGCGATCGAGGCCGGCGTCCGCCTCTACATGGGGCCGGGCTACCGATCGGGACGCTGGTACACCCCGGACGGCCGACAGGTGGTGTACGAGTGGGACGAGGAGGCAGGCCGGGCGGGGCTGCGCCGGGCGATCCAGTTCGTCGAGCAGTACGACGGCGCCAGCGACGGTCTGGTCAAGGGGTTCCTGAGCCCGGTCCAGGTGGACACCTGCAGTGAGGCGCTGCTGCGCGAGACCCGCGCCGCCGCGACCGACCTGAAGGTGCCGATCCAGATCCACGTGAGCCAGTCCGTCAACGAGTTCCAGGAGATGGTGCGCCGCAACGGTCGGACGCCGATCGAGTGGCTGGCCGACATCGGATTTCTCGGTCCGGACGTGATCCTCGGCCACGCGATCATCGTGGCTGGCACGAGCTGGGCGAACTTCGCGGGCGACGACGTGGGGATCATGGCGGATCACGGCTGCTCCGTCGCGCACGCCGTCTGGGTGTTCGCCCGGCGCGGGGTGGCGATGGAGAGTTTCGCGAAGTACCTGGCGCGCGGCGTCAACATGACGCTCGGAACGGACACCTGCCCGCAGAGCATGCTGGAGGCGATGAAGCTCTCCGCCGTGATGTCAAAGGTGATGGAGCGTCAGACCGAGACGACCACCGCCGCCGACGTCTTCAACGCGGCGACGCTCGGCGGAGCCAGGGCGGTCGGACGGGAGGACCTGGGGCGGATCGCCGTGGGCGCCAAGGCCGACCTGCTCCTCTTCGACGCCGAGAGCACCTGGCTGGTGCCGCTGCGCGACCCGATCAAGAACGTCGTCTACTCCGGGCAGGCGTCGGACGTGCACACGGTGATGGTGAACGGCAAGGTCGTGATGCGCGCGGGGAAGGTGCTGACGGTGGACGAGGCCGCCGCGAACCGAGCGCTCCAGGAGGCCGGCGATCGGATGTGGTCGCGGATGGACGGCCACGACTGGGGGAAGCGGAAGGCTGACGAGCTCTCGCCGCAAAGCTACCCGGCCTGGACGGAGTAGGCAGAGGGCAGAGGGCAGAGAAGCGTACCTGCCTGCTGCCCTCTGCCTACCGCCTACTCGTTAGACGGACTTCGCGCCGGTGACCTTGATCGCGACCTGCGCGTGCATGGTGCCGATCTCGGTGTCGAGCGGGATGACCAGCCGCTGGATGCTGACCATGCTCAGGCGGCTCCCGGCGCCGATGAGCAGGATCGGCGGCGAGATATCGCAATGCAGACCTTTGCTGGAGAGCAGGGTCGTGGCGTGGCCGGTGATGACGTTGCCCAGCTCGGCGATTCCCGATAGCGCCATGTCGTCAAGCTCGGTGACGATCGTTCCGAGCATGTGGCCGACGATCCCCATCGCCATCTCACTCGGCATTCCGTACACCGCGATGCCGGTCAACCGGCCGGTGATCCCGATGACCACGGTCACGTCGAGCGTCGTCGCCGCGCCAGTGGCGAGCGCCAGCTTGCCCGGGGTGACGTCCATCCCGAGCTCCTGGGCCAGCACCCCACGTGCCGCCTCGACGAACGGCTCGAGCATCTCGGCACGCGGCGCCTGCTGTGCCAGCATCGCCAGCGTTCGTTCGATTCCCGGCGAAACCGCCGGACCAGACTTCATGATCGCCGACCTTTCGCCCATCGACTGCATGACCACCAGACGCACCGCTATCGAACGACAGCGGACTCCAAAAGATACAAACGTTTGAGAACGGGGATCGGGGACCGGCCAATCTGGGATATTCAGCCGAATCGGCCAGGTGACCGATGCCGAGTGGGCACGGGATGAACAATGCCTTGACTTGGTGCGCGCGGCGGATCGGTATTTCGTCTGGTCATCGTAAGGATAGGCGGGCTGTCCTTGAAAATTGAGGGGCGTCCAGACCGTGAGCGTGGCATCCTTCCGGTACCTGCTCTGCTGGAAGCATCCTTCAGGAGGCCCAGACGTATGGCTGGTCGTGCTGTACTCGTGCTCGCTGAGCGCCTGATCCGTTCGGTGCTGCTCGCGCTGCTGCTGACGCTGCTGCCGACTGGGGCCGCCACGTCGAGTGCCCAGGGACGCATGGACATCGGCATCCTGTCGCCCTCGTTCAGCGAGCTTCCGCGCTCGGCCCTTCCGGGCGAGACGTTCGCCGTCGGCGTGTCGACGGCGCCGGGGGCGCGTTGTTCGGGGCAGGTGACGTTCCGCGATCACCCGCCGATCGACCTGGAGGAGGTGCCAGCTCCGGGCGGCTCCTGCTCCTGGTCCGTCACCGTGCCGCCGACCGTCCGGCCGAGCACGGCGACGCTGGTGATCCCGATCACCAGAAGCGGGCAGTGGTGGACGCTCCACGGCATCGTCTACGTCCCGCCGGTCGGCGAGTCACGCCCGTAGTTGTGGCGAGACCCATCCAGAGTCGGACCGCCGCGCAGACCGCTCAAAACCGTGGCTCTGACGCTTGATCTTCCGTCATCTTGGCCTCACACTTGGACCGGCACCGGGGGAGATCGAGATCCTGGGCCTGATGCTCGATTCCCTCCACGATGCGCGTGCCCTGGGTAGGAGGGACGAGACGAATGCGGCGTCCGATCCTGGTCGGACTGATCCTGGCGTTGGCCGCCGTCTTCTGGCCCTGGACGGTAGGCGCGCAGCAGCCGACCGCGCGCCTGATCGGCCAGTACACCCTCGAGAGCAAGCTTACCTTCCAGGACACGACCGTCGGCGGGCTCTCCGGGCTGACGTACGATCCGAAGCGCGGCGTCTACTACGCTGTCTCCGACGATCGCGGCGAGCATCAGGCGGCACGCTTCTACACGCTCCAGATCGACCTGGATGAGAGCGGCATCAACGATGTCCGGATCGTCGGCGTGACGTTCGTCGACGGCGACGCCAGCACGCCGGGCGTCCAGCCGATCGAGCGCGGCTACAGCGACCTGGAGGACATCCAGCTCCTGGCCGACGACACGCTGCTGCTGTCATCAGAGCGCGATCGCGAGAACAGGCCGTGGATCAGGCGGTTCGGGCTGGACGGCAGCCTGCTCGGTCACCTGCCGATCCCGCCCCGCTTCATGACGGTGACGGAGTCCGGACCGGACGGGTGTCCGCGCGTGACGCACGGTATCCGGAACAACCTGGGGTTCGAGGGGATGGCGCTGACGCCGGCCAACCAGACGCTCTGGGTGGCGAACGAGCAGGCACTGGCCCAGGACGGCCCCGTCTCCTCGGCCGAGGCCGGCACGAACGTCCGGATCGCGCGGATCGAGCTGGACGGCGCCGAGGCACGGCCGACTGCCGAGTACGTCTACGCCGCGGACAAAGCGTTCGCCGCCTCGACCGATCCGAACAATCCGGCCGACAACGGTGTCACGTCGCTGGTCTGGGTCCAGCACCTGATTCCGGGCTACGACCTGCTGGCTTTGGAGCGAGCGTTCGCGGCGGGTGTCGGAAACGGCGTCAACATCTACCTGGTTCAGCTTGCGGACGCCACAGACGTCCGCGACGTCGACGCGCTGCCCTCGCCGTACACCGGGCGCACGGCCAGCAAGACGCTGCTGGCGAACGTCGGCGCGCTCGGCGTCAGGCCGGACAACCTGGAGGCGCTGGCGCTCGGCCCACGTTTGCCGAACGGCAACCTGAGCCTGATCGCGATGTCGGACGACAATTTCAACGCCACCGGCGGGCTGCCGCAGATCAACCAGTTCGTCGCGCTGGAGATCGCCGCGCCCTGAGGAAGGGTGGGGTGGGGCTTCCTTTACCGGTCCAGGTGTGAGCGGCCGGGACGGGTGGCGGACGTGATCGCGCCGATCAACGCCAAGGCGCTCGCGAAGAGGAGCCCGTAGCCTGAGGCACGCACGACGTTGACCGGGTCGTCGCCGCCGATTTCAGTCAGCATCGTCGCGTAGACCGCCGCCGTCGTGGCGATCCCGAGCACGTTGCCGAGCGTCCGGGCCGTCGAGAGGATCCCCGAGGCGACGCCCCGCCGCTCCGGCCCGACGGCGCCCAGCACCGAGCTGTTGTTCGGCGAGGTGAACAGGCCGATGCCGAGCCCGACCACGGCCAGGCCCGCGGCGATCAACGGCAGGGGCGTGGTCAGGTCCATCCAGGAGAGCGTGAAGAGGCCGATCGCCAGGATGCCCATGCCGAGCGTCGCCGGGATGCGCGAGCCGATCTTGTCTGAGAGGGCGCCGCTCACGGACGCCATCACCGCCATGACGATCGGCTGCGCGGTCAGCACGAGGCCGACCTGGCCCGGCGAGAGGCCGCGTCCCTGGATCAGCGCGAACGGCAGGATGAAGGTGGTCCCGGCCGCCGCCGCGTAGTTCAGCATCGAGCTCATGACCGGCGCCGTGAACGCGCGCTGGCCGAACAGCGAGAGGTTGAGCATCGGGCTGGGCGTGCGGCGCTCGTGGATCACGAACGCCGCTAGCAGGATCGCGCCGATGGCCAGGCAGCCGGTCGTCAGCTCCGAGGTCCAGCCCCAGCTTCGGCCGCGGTTGAGCGCCAGCAGCACCATGGTCAGGCCGACGAGGTAGACGCCCGCCCCGACGAGGTCGAACCGCTCGCGCCGGCTGGGCGGCGTCTCCACCCGGAGCGCCTGCCAGCTTACCAGCAGCGCCAGCGCGGCGAACGGGATCGGGATCAGGAAGACGGACTGCCAGCCGAACTGATCGGCCAGGAAGCCGCCGAGCGGGGCGCCCGCGGCGAGTCCGAGGTAGACCGTGGTCGCCTGGATGCCGAGCACCCGGCCGCGCTGGCTGGGCGGGAAGACCGCCATCGAGATCGGCGACGAGTTGGCGATGAACATCGCGGCGCCTGCCGCCTGAACGATCCTGGCGCCGACCAGGGTCAGCACGGACGGCGCGAGCGCGCAGAGCAGCATGCTGACGATGAAAATGAGGAGGCCGGCCAGGTAGATCCGGCGGTGCCCGATCATGTCGCCGAGCCGGCCAAACGTCAGGAGCAGGCCGCTCTGAACCAGCAGGAACGTGGTGATGATCCACTCGACGGCCGAGATGTCGGTCTGAAACGCGGTGGCGATCAGCGGCAGGATGGCGTTCAGGACGCTGTTCGAGAGGGCGGTCACGAACGTCCCGACACCCAACGCTGCCATGATGGTCAGGCGCCTGGTTCGGCTGACCTCGATCAGCGCTGCGGCTGCCGCTCGCCGCTCCGATCGGCTGGGATCGCTGGCCGGCGCTGGCCGAGCCTCGGCACTCACGGGTACGGGGCTCTCGCGTGGCGGAGCAAGGGCGACTCCCTCTCTCCAAGCAACCGCGGGGGCTCCTCGTCGAGGTCGTGGTGGCTCAGATCGGCGCTGGTGTTCGTGGCGTAGTGTAGCGCGTCCAGGAAGCGCGGGGGTGGGGGCCTTCTCGCCCCGAGTCGGGTGGCGACCATCGCCGCGCTCCCCCGCACGTTGACAGGGCGGACGGGGCTGGCTACAGTCTCCGCCTGATAGCCGGCGCCGAGCCGCGCAGGAGACGGATCATGGACAAGAAAGTAGCCATCGTGACGGGCGCCGGCAGCGGTGTCGGGAGGGCGACGTCGCTCGCGCTCCTGAACGCGGGCTGGTCCGTGGCGCTCGCGGGACGGCGTCAGGACGCCCTCGAGCAGACCATCGCGGAGGCGGGGAACGCCGGCGAGCTCGGGCTGGCCGTGCCGACCGACGTCGGCGACCCTGACTCGGTCCGGGCGCTCTTCGCGAAGACGAAAGAGGCGTTCGGGCGCCTGGACCTGCTGTTCAACAACGCGGGCACTGGCGCGCGCGCCCTGCTCGAAGACCTGACCGACGAGCAGTGGCTGACGGTAGTGAACACGAACCTGAACGGGCCGTTCTACTGCACCCGCGAAGCGTTCAAGATCATGAAGGACCAGGACCCGCGGGGAGGACGGATCATCAACAACGGGTCGATCTCCGCCCACGCGCCACGGCCGAACTCGTCGCCGTACACGTCGACGAAGCACGCCATCACGGGGCTGACCAAGGCGACGGCGCTCGACGGGCGGAAGTACGACATCGCCTGCGGCCAGATCGACATCGGCAACGCGCTGACCCCGATGGCCGGACACATGGCGAACGGGGTGCTCCAGCCGAACGGTGAGATGGTCCCCGAGCCGCTGTTCGACGTCGAGCATGTGGCAAAGGCGGTCCTGCACATGGCGAGCCTGCCGCTCGACACGAACGTCCTGTTCATGACGATCATGGCGACGAAGATGCCGTTCGTCGGTCGGGGCTAGGAACCGGGGGAGGGGCCGCGCCGTGCCGTCGTTCGAACCGTCGAACCTGCTGGTGTTGATGTCAGATCAGCACAACCGGCTGATGATGGGCTGCGCCGGCCATCCTGACGTCACGACCCCGAACCTCGACGCGCTGGCAGCTCGCGGGACGAGCTTCGCCAACGCCTACACCAACAGCCCGATCTGCGTGCCCTCGCGCGCGGCGATGGCGACCGGCCGCTACCCGCACCAGATCGGCGTCTGGGACAATGCTGCGCCGTACACCGGCCGGCCGGCCTCCTGGGGTCACCGTTTGACGGACGCCGGGCGACACGTCACCACCAT
>Ga0114129_10001884_pt1 | contig 28609 bp, 26 predicted proteins | sample RhiMetdeltSRZDD1_FD_80071 | JGI IMG/M metagenome (GOLD analysis project Ga0114129, IMG submission 80071) | Populus rhizosphere microbial communities from Tennessee, USA - Rhizosphere MetaG P. deltoides SRZDD1 (version 2) (version 2) | ecosystem: Host-associated > Plants > Roots > Rhizosphere >... | reverse complement strand
GCGGCAACGGCAAGTGGACCGGCGTCCCCCTCAAGACCGTGCTCGAGTCCACCGGCGTGAAAGCCTCGGCGCGCGAGTTCGTCTTCTTCGGCGCCGACCACGGCGAAGAGGAAGTCGAGTGGCGCACGCAGAAGTACAAGATCGAGGTGCCGTTCGGCCGCAGCCTGACCCGCGAGAAGGCCCTGTCGGCCGATCCGATGATCGTATGGGCCCTGAACGGCGAGCCGCTCACAAAGCATCAGGGCTCCCCGCTCCGGTTGATGGTGCCCGGCTGGTACGGCGTCTGCAACGTGAAGTGGCTCTCGCAGATCCACATTCAGGAAGACGCGTATCTCGGGAAGTATCAGGCCCGCTGGTACCGCACCGTCCGAGGCGAGATGATCGACGGCGAGATGAAGTACATGGAAACCGCCGTGACGCACATGAACCTGAAATCGTTCATCGCGCGCGTCACGAAGGTCGGGGGCGCGCACAAAGTGCTGGGCGTGATCCTCAACGACGGCACGCCGATCAGGTCGGTCGAGGTGAAGGTCGACGAGGGTCCGTGGCAGCCCGCGACGCTTGACCCGACGATCAAGGAAAAGTACTCCTGGAAGCTGTTCACGTACACCTGGAATGGCGCGACGCCGGGGGAACACACGCTCATCTCCCGCGCCACCGACGTCAACGGCAAGGTGCAGCCGACGGCGGCCGAAAACGAGACGAAGAAATCGTTCCTCGAAGAGAACTCGCAGGCGCCGCGCAAGGTGAAGATCGCGTAGACTTTCACCACAAAGGACACCAGGGACACACAGGAAGGACCTACAGGTTCCTTGGGTGTCCTTCGTGTCCTTCGCGGTGAAACGTAGTGTCTGACTCCGAGGTGAATAGCGGCTGGCGCCTCGTCCTGGCGGCGGCACGTGGCGCGGCGCCGGCCGGATGGGACGCCGAGATTCTGCCCGACGATCCGCGCCGCCCGCTGGTCGATCTCTATCTCCCCATCTGCAGCGCGACGCCGGACCGGCCGATCACCGTCGGCCATCTGGGTCAGAGCCTCGACGGCTTCATCGCCACGCACGCCGGCGAATCGCGCTGGGTGACCGGTCCCGAGAACATGGTGCACATGCACCGCATGCGGGCGCTGTCCGACGCGGTGCTGGTGGGCGCGGGCACCGTTGCCGCCGACGATCCGCAGCTCACGACCCGCCTGGTCGACGGCCCGAACCCCGTGCGCGTCGTGCTCGATCCGACTCGCCGCCTCAAGGTGAACCATCGCGTGTTCACGGAGACGACCGCACGGACCCTCTACATCTGCGATCGGGCGCTCGTCCAACCCGACGAGCATCACGTGGGCTGCGCGGCGATCGTCGGCGTCACGGGCGCCTGCGACGGCGGCGTCGATCTCGGCGAGGCGATGCGGCTGCTCCGCGCGCGCGGCTGCGCGCGTGTGTTCATCGAGGGCGGCGGCGTCACCGTCTCGGCGTTTCTGGCGGCCGGGCTGCTCGATCGGTTGCACGTGGCCGTGGCGCCGCTGCTCATCGGAGACGGCCGGCCCGCCATCCGGCTTCCGCCGCGGGCGGCGTTGGGCGAGTGTCATCGGCCGCGATACCGCGTCTTCAGGATGGGCGGCGACATCCTGTTCGATTGCGATCTCTCGAGTGAGGACGCCAATGGCGCGGGCGGCTCCGACTCCCCGGCGATCGCGCGCGTGATCTGATCCTCACGCTCGGCTGAGGCCTCGCGTTCCATCCGAAGTGCGGGAGGAGCGAAATGGAGCGCGAGGCTTTAGCCGAGCGACGGAAGCGCCGCGAGGTCTTCGTGACACACCACGATCCGCGAGCGTCCGGCCTCGACGTGTGCGCGGCGCCGCGCGAGCCAGTCAGCGATCCTCGCCGACTCCGCCGGAGCCATCTCGCTCGCCGCATCGGCCCACCCCTGTATGAGCAGGTGCTGCAGCTCGCCCGCCTCCGGCGGAACCTGCCAGTCGCTCGACTCCCGGCGCACGCGATAACCCGCCTCGACAAACGCCCGCTCGGCGCACGCCACCGCGTCGGGTCCGGCCGCCGGGCCAAAGCCTTTGTCGCACTGCTTCTGGTGTCGATTCAGCAGGGAGCAGATCCAATCGTCTTCAGGTTCAGCCGGCGAGCATGTCGACCGACCGGTGTAGGTCAACGCAAACAGCGCGATCGCATCGCTGGCGCGACAGCGTTCGGCCAGCCACGTCACAAACGATTCCGAAACCAGATCGAGTAGGGCCGAGGCCGTGACGAGATCGCACCCGTTGAAGATTTCGGGTGCGTCCCGAGCGCCGAGCTCCAATTGCCGCGTCACGTAGGACACGGTCGTCAGACGGTCCCTCGCCGCTGCCGACATTCGACGCGGCACGTCAGCGAGCACCGCCGGATCGTTGTCGACGAGCAGCCAGCGTTGGTTTCCCGGGAAATGCGGCGCGAGGAACCGGACGTTCGCGCCGGTCCCCGTACCGAGATCCAGAATCCGAATTTCGCGGCCGCGCGGCAGCGCGTTCGCCACCGCCTGAGTCAGCGTCATCGAGCGCGCCGCGGCATCGAGCCGCTCGCGCAGCGCCAGCCAGTGAGCGAGAGAGTCCTTCATCGCACATCCGACGCGTCGCTCGAAACAGCCACGAAGACACGAAGGCACGAAGGCACGAAACCTTAAACATTCTTCGTGTCTTCGTGACTTCGTGGCCGTGCCAATCGGTCCCAAAGCGCCGCGTCCATCTTTGCCGCCGCATCGTCCCACGTCGGCAGCCGCTCGCGCACGCGACGCGCCCCTTCGGCCAGCCGCCGTCGACAGCTCGCGTCGCCGAGCACGTGCGACAGCGCGGATGCCAGGCCCTCAACGTCGCCCGGCGCCACCAGCACCCCCGCGATGTCGGACCCGCACACGAGATCGGGAATCGCACCGCTCGTCGTACTGATCACCGGAAGCCCGCGCGCGAGCGCTTCGACGACGGAGAGAGGATGGGTTTCGGAGAGCGTCGGCAGCACGAACAGATCCGCGCTGTCGTACAACGACGCCATCGCCGGCGCGTCCAGTTCTCCGGCAAGCGTGACGCGATCGCCGAGGCCCAGTTCCACGAGCATCGATCGCAGCCGCGCCGCGGTCTGCGGATGGCGCGTCGTGCTGCCGGCGCATGTCAGCCGCCACTGATGACCGGTCAACGTCGCGAGAGCCCGGAAGAGCACGTCGTGCCCCTTCCCCGGGTTGAGCGTCGCGACCGTCACCAGATGCAGCGCACCGGAGTCATGCGATCCACGCGCAACAGGGACGCGATCCGTGCCGGGCTCCACGACCGCAATCCGATCGCGTGTGACGCCGTATTCCGCCAGGGGCTCGAACAGTACACGGCCGGCCACAACGATCCGCGCCGCCCGAGCGAGCGCGCGCCGCTCGCTGATCTCGTATCGCCCGGCGGTCGTCCTGTCGATCCCAATCTCGTTGGCCAGCAGGGCATGCACGATCGGCACGATCGACAGGCGAGGCGTGTGATGTTCGATGTGCTCCGGCATCGCACCGAACGCGAGGCCGTCGATGACGACGAGCGTTCCGTCCTCGATGACCGACAGGACCCGATCCGCGCGCTCGAGCGCCGCAGCAGTCGGCTGGGGAAAGCTGTCCTCGAGCTCGCGCACCTGAATCGACCACCCGCGATCCCGGAGACCGCTGATGATTCGGCGGTCGTACTCGTAGCCGCCCGTCCGCGTTTCGAGTCGCCCAGGGACGATGAAGATGAGCGAGGGCTGCGGCACCGCTAGCTCGACGCGCCGATGACGCGCCCCTCGAACGCCGCGGCCGCGACGTGCGATTCATGGAGCGTCACTCTGATGCTTTCGATCGCGCGCCCGCTCTCGCCGAGGTCTCCGCGGCCGATCGCGGCCACGAGGCGATCGAACACAACGCGCGCCAGAAACTCGGTCGTCGTGTTCCGGCCTGCGAACGCCTTCTCATCGTCGAGGTTCCGGTAGCTCAACCCATCGAGCACCGCGTTGACGCCCTCCGTCGCGCGGCCGATGTCGACGACGATGCCGTCGGAGTCGAGGCCGCTCCGGCGAAACTCGACGTCCACCACGTAGGTGGCGCCGTGCAGCCGCTGTGCGGGGCCGAACACGTCGCCTCGCAAGCTGTGGGCGATCATCATGTGGCCGCGCACGGTGACGCTGTACATCGTTTCATCCCGTCAGGAGGCAGTCTCACCCATACCGTACCCGATGACACAACGTGTCGCCAGGCTCCGTCGCGAGACGCGCCATGACGCGCGGGAGATCTTCGAACGGGCTTTCGCCGGTGATCAAGACGTCCACGGTCGAGTCGGCGAGCATGGCGAGCGCCAGCCGCATCCGGCGACGTGTATCCCATCGTGCACGCTGCGACGCGGCCACGTGTCCGACTTGCGACGACCGCAGCGTCAGCCGGCGCGCATGAAAGGCGGCGCCGAGAGGAACTGGAACCACCGCATCACCGTACCAGCTCGCCTCGACTATAGTCGCTTCGAAGCCCGCGATGCGCAGCGACACATCCAGCCCGGACGGCGACCCGCTGGCGTGAATCACGACATCCACATTGTCGGCGGCGTGTTCCGGCCGTGCGAAGCGCACGCCGAGCGCCCGCGCCACCGCAGCTCGACGCGGATTGACGTCGACCAGCTCCACGTCGCAGCCCGCGATGCGCCCCGCAATCCAGCCGGCGAGGCAGCCGACCGTACCGGCGCCGACGATCGCGATCCGATCGCCCACGTGAGGCCGCGCGTCCCACAGCACGTTGATTGCCGTTTCGAGGTTGGCGGCGAGCACGGCGCGCTGCGGCGGCACACCGTCCGGCAACAGGTGAACGGCCTCGGCAGGTACGACGTACCGGGTCTGATGCGGGTGAAGGACGAACACCTGCCGGCCGCGCAGATCGCTTCGACCCGCTTCGATGACGCCCACGCTGGCGTATCCGTACTTGACGGGCGCCGGGAACTCGCCGGCCTGAAACGGCGCGCGCATGCGCTGAAACTCGCTGGACGGCACGTGACCGTGAAACACGAGTGATTCGGTGCCGCGGCTGATCCCGCTGTACAGCGCGCGCACCAGGACCTCATCGCTCGACGGCGGCGCGACGTCCTCCTCACGAAGCTCGCCGATGCCAGGCGCGGCGATCCAGAACGCGCGTGCACGGTCTGCGGCCATCCGCCAATTCTGCGGCTTTTCTGACGCGCGATACAATCCCGACTGCGTGTCATTGACGCTGAGCGCGTGGTATCCGGTGAAGGCCGGCGTCCTCTTCGCCGCAATCATGACCATCGCGGCGGCCACGCGGCACGCGCATCATCCGTTCCCGCGCTTCGGCCCGGCCAACCAGATCACGACGGTGCGAGCGCTGCTCGTCGCGATGGCCGCCGGCTTCATCGGCGAGCTCGGGTCATCGTCTGCGGCAAACGCCGTCGTCGGCCTCGGCGCGGGCGCGGCCGCGCTCGACGGCGTCGACGGGTGGCTCGCGCGACGGACGAAGATGACCAGCGGCTTCGGCGCGCGGTTCGACATGGAAGTCGACGCGCTGTTGATTCAGGTGTTGGCGATTCTCGCGTGGCAGCACGAAAAAGCCGGGGCATGGGTGCTGGCGTCGGGCCTGCTCCGGTATGCGTTCGTGGCGGCCGGTTGGCTCTGGCGCTGGATGCGGTCGCCGCTGCCGCCCAGCGTCCGGCGCAAGGCGATCTGCGGCATTCAGATCGTTGCGCTGCTAGTGACGTTGGCGCCGTCCGTCACGCCGCCAACCAGCGTGGTGGTGGCGGCCGCCGGGCTCGCGATCTTGTCGTACTCGTTCCTCATTGACACGATCTGGTTGTGGGCACACCGCTGACCGGCGCCACATCAAGCTCGCTGAAACTTGGCGCAGCCATCGCGTTGCTCGACGTCTCGCTCACGTTCGAGAACGTGTGGCCCACGCCAGCCGTCCGCTGGGTCGGCGGCGTGTCGATCGAGCTTGCTGTGTTCGTCCTCGTGCTGATGGCAGCGAATGAGCGGCTGCGACCGCCATCACCGCGCGCCATCGGATGGCTTGGTGTGTTGTGGACCGTCCTCGTACTGGGACGCTATGCAGACGTGACGGCGCCGGCGCTTTACGGCCGAGAAATCAGCTTGTATTGGGATCTTCGGTTCATGCCCGACGTGGTTGCGATGATCACGCGCGTCACGCCGGTCTGGGTCATTGTCGTCGGCGTCGCTGCGATTGCGCTGATCCTGTTTCTCCTGTACCGAGTGCTGAGCTGGGCTTTGAGGGTCGTCTGCGACGCGATGACGAACCGCGGAGAGCGGCGCGTGCTGCTCGTCGCAGCAATCGCGGTCCTGCTGCTGTTCTCCGCCGATCGTTTGGGTCAGGCTCGATCGTCCTGGGTCTTTCACGGCGGGGAGTACCAGGACGAGGCTCGACGCCTGTTTCCGGCGCCCGTGACCTCGACCTACGCGCACCAGTTGCGGCTGGTCGCCGGCGCCCTGGCCCCATCCACCCCCTTGGCCGCGTCGCCGCCGATGGATTCTGACCTTTCCCAAGTGAAGGGCGCCGACGTGTTCGTGGTTTTCGTCGAATCGTACGGTGCGGTTGCGTACGAACGGCCGGAGCTGGCGGCGCCGCTAACTGCCAGTCGCGCGCAGCTTGCGTCGGCGATTCGCGACACCAATCGCTCGGTCGTGTCGGCATTCGTCGAATCTCCCACCTACGGTGCATCGTCGTGGCTGGCGCACGTGAGCCTGCTGTCGGGCGTCGAGGTGCGCGACGCCGGAACGAACGCGCGGCTGATGGCAGAACGCCGCGACACACTGGTCCGCGCCTTCGGACGCCAAGGCTTTCGAACCGTTGCGCTGATGCCGGGTCTGCGCGGACCGTGGCCCGAAGGCCGCTTTTACGGCTTCGATGAGATCTACGGCGCCGATCGGATCGCGTATAGCGGACCGGAATTCGGCTGGTTTGCCGTTCCCGATCAGTTCTCGCTCGATCGCCTCGACGCGCTCGAAGGTGGTCGTTCCTCGCGGGCGCCGCTGTTCGTCTTCTTCCCGACGATCAGCCCTCACTTCCCCTTCAGCCCGACGCCGCCCTACCAGCCCGACTGGAAGCGCCTCTCGACGACGCACCCGTACGATGGACCCGACATCGTGCGCGCGTACGCGCACGAGCCTGATTGGGTACATTTCGCGCCGGGCTACATCGAGGCGATGGCCTACGACTTCTCGTCGATCGGCGGGTACCTGCGCCAGCACGCCGCGCGCGACCTGGTGATGATCGTGCTCGGCGATCATCAGCCGCCGGCGCTCGTCAGCGGCGCAGGCGGCTCGTGGGAGGTACCGGTCCACGTCGTGGCCAGCCGCTCAGCGGTTCTGGAACGACTCGTGTCCTCGGGATTTCAGAAGGGCTTGACCCCATCGCGCCCGGCAGTCGGACGGATGCACACGCTATTGCCGCGCATGCTCGAGGCGTTTGGCGGCCGACATGGACATCCGGCGCCGGACAACGTACCCTCGAAAACGTCGTCATGAGCGACCAGGGCAATACGGGGAGCGCCGTCAAGGAACGGGTGGAAACCCGCAAGAAGGAGCCGACGCAGTACAAGGTCGTTCTGCTCAACGACGATTACACGACCATGGAGTTCGTGGTCCGCGTACTGGAGACGGTGTTCCAGAGATCTCCGGCTGAAGCGTATCGGATCATGATGCACGTACACGTGAGCGGCAAAGGGATCGCGGGTGTGTATCCGTGGGAAGTGGCCGAAACGAAGGTCGAGACGGTCACCTCGATGGCGCGCCACGCAGAGTATCCGCTTCGCGCGGTCATCGAAGACGCCTAGCCGATGTTTTCCGCATCCATGGAAGTCGTCCTGACGATCGCGTACCGCGAGGCGGTGTCGCGCCGGCACGCCTACGTCACGCTCGAGCATCTGCTGTATGCGCTGGCGCACGACGATGAGGGCGAACGGATTCTGACGGCGTGCGGAGTGGACCTGCCGAAGCTGCGGCGCGACCTCGACGTGTTTCTCAGCGAGGCGATCGAGCAAGCCAAGCGCGGCGAGGAGCGGGAGCCAGCGCAGACCGCGGCGTTCAGGCGCGTGCTGCAGACCGCCGTGCTGCACGTGCAGAGCGCGCAGCGCGCGGAGGTCCAGGCCGGCGACATCTGCGCGGCGATCCTGCAGCAGCCGAAGACGCACGCCGCACAGCTGCTCGCCGGTCATGGCGTGACGCGGCTGGACGTGCTCGAATACATCGCGCACGGGATTTCCAAGGTGCCGGCAGCCGCGACCCCGGACGCGGACGCACACGGCGCGAGCGCCGGCACGGGCGACGAAGGATCGGGCACGGCGCGCGATCCGCTGTCGGCGTACTGCCTCAACCTCACCGCGCGCGCGCGAGAAGGCCTGCTCGATCCGCTCATCGGCCGCGCCGAAGAGCTGCAGCGCACGATCGAAGTGCTCTGCCGCCGACGCAAGAACAATCCGGTGTTCGTCGGCGAGGCCGGCGTCGGCAAGACGGCGATGGCCGAGGGGCTCGCGATGCGCCTCCTCGGAGACGGGACCGAGGAACCGCTCAAGGGGGCGGAGATCTTCGCCCTCGACACGGCCGGCCTCCTGGCGGGCACCCGCTTCCGCGGCGATTTCGAGGAGCGGTTCAAGGCGGTCATCAAGGCGCTGAGCGCGCGGCCGAAGGCGATCCTCTTCATCGACGAGATCCACGCCACCGTCGGCGCCGGCGCGACGACGGGCGGCACCATGGATCTGGCGACGCTCATCAAGCCGGTCCTGACCGCCGGCGATCTGCGCGTCATCGGATCGACGACGTTCGAGGAGTTCAAGCACATCGAGAAGGACCGCGCGCTCGCGCGCCGGCTGCAGAAGATCGCGATCGACGAGCCGTCGGCTGACGAGGCGATCCGGATTCTCGGCGGCCTCAGAAGCCGGTACGAGGAGCATCATCGCGTGCGGTACACCGACGCCGCGCTCGAGGCGGCGGTGAAGCTGGCCGCGCGTCACCTGCGCGACTATCGATTGCCCGACAGCGCGATCGATCTGATCGACGAGGCCGGATCGGTCGTGCGCCTCGGCGCCGGTGCAGCTCCAGCGCTTCCCGCCGATCCTGCACTTCCTGCTCCCTCCGGCCAACCTGCCCCACCGGCCCTACCTGCCCCACCTGCCCTGACGGTGGACGCCGCGGATATCGAGCGCGTGGTCGCGCGGATCGCGCGGATTCCGGCGCGCCAGGCGTCGGCCTCGGATCGCGAGCGGCTGCGCACGCTCGAAGAATCGCTGCAGCGCGTCGTGTTCGGTCAGCCCGAAGCCGTGCACCTGGTGGCGCAGGCGATCAAGCGATCGCGCGCCGGGCTCGGCCAACCCGACCGGCCGACTGGCTGCTTTCTCTTCACGGGCCCGACCGGCGTCGGCAAGACGGAGCTCGCCAAGCAGCTGGCTATTCAGCTGGGCAACGAGTTCACGCGCTTCGACATGAGCGAGTACATGGAGAAGCACGCGGTCGCGCGATTGATCGGGGCGCCGCCCGGGTACGTCGGCTTCGAGCAGGGCGGCCTGCTGGTCGATACCGTTCGGACGCATCCGTACAGCGTCGTTCTGCTCGACGAGATCGAGAAGGCGCACCCCGACATCTACAACATCCTGCTGCAGGTGATGGATCACGCCGCCCTGACGGACAACACCGGACGCAAGGCGGATTTCCGGAACGTGGTGCTGATCCTGACCTCGAACGCCGGATCGCGCGAGCTGAGCGCGCAGACCATCGGGTTCGCCGACACCGGCGGCGCGGCGCACGCCGAGCGGGCGAGGCGCGCGGCCGCGACGCGGTCCAAGGCTGCGGTCGAGCGCATTTTCAGCCCTGAATTCCGCAATCGGCTCGACGCGATCGTGACGTTCCGTCCGCTGTCGCCGTCGGTGATGGAGGAGATCGTCGAGAAGTTCGTGCTGCAGCTCGAGCAGCAACTGGGCGAGCGTCGCGTCGCGATCACGCTGACACCGGAGGCGCGGGCATGGCTCGCCGTGAAGGGATACGATCCGGTTTTCGGCGCGCGTCCGCTCGCGCGCGTCGTGCAGCACGAAGTCCGCGACCCGCTGACCGATCAGATTCTGTTCGGCGCGCTCGAGCACGGCGGCACGGTGACGATCGGCGTGGCCGGCGATCACCTCACCTTCGCGTACGATACGCCGAACGCTCCAGCAACAACAGATTAGCCACGCCGGCCTCTCCACATTCCTGCCAGCGGCAGCGCGATCAGGTTCACCGCCATGTCGCACACGCTCGCGAGCGACGCCGCCCGCGCGCGCAGGTGGTCGGGCACGGTGTGCTGAATCGCGCTCGCCCGCAGCGGATGGACCACGCCGACGAGAAACGCGAGCGCGATCACGACGGGAACGAACGCCGGTCGAATGGCAGCGCCGAGCACGAAGCACACGAGGCCAGCGCCCGCCAGCGCGCGGTGGGTCCTGACTCCGACGGCAGTCAGCCGGATGGCCAATGCAGATCCCGCCGCTTCAGCCAACGTCACGACGGCGACCAACATCGTCATCCCGACTGGTTCGCCATGCCCCGTCGTTTGCGCGAGAAAGGACGCGACAGACGCAGTGCCTCCCAAGATCGCGGCAGGCAACATCAAGGCGATCAGGCGGTCAAGACGAATCGCGGGAATACACGCGGCTTCGAGCGTTGAATGAACCGTCTCGAGGTGACCTTCGGCTGGAGGTTCCACCATCGCGCACGCGATCGCCAGGCCAACGAAAGAGAGCATCGCCTCCGCGATCCAACCGGCGACGAATCCCCAGGTCGCGACGATGGCGCCGCCAGCGAGGATCTGGCCGACCATCGCGGCCTGACGAACCGCATGCGTGCGCGCCTGGATCCCCTGGAATTCCGCGCCGCGGCCGAGCGCAGCGCACGTGCGATACAGAAGCGCCTGATCGGCGCCGGATCGGAACCCGTCGCCCACGGCGACGAGCACACTTGCAGCGACGAGACCGGGAATGCCGCGGCCAAGCCAGCACATGAGCATGCCGAGCGTCTGGGCGGCGGAACCGAGGATGAGGCTGCGGCGATGCCCGTACCGATCGGCAAACCAGCCGGTCGGCACTTCGAGCAGCATGAGCACGAGATCGCCGGCCGCGAGCACCGCCGCGACGACGGCAGGCGACATCTGCCTCTCCTGCACCCACCAGAGCAGGTAGAGGCCATGCATCACGCCCTCGAGGCTCGCCACCTCGTAGGGCAGGTAGAGCGCGAGGTTTCGATGCCAGCGGGATCAGTTGGGCGGCATGGTGCCAGCGTAGCAGAAAACGTGCGCGGCCACGAGCGTTGTGGCAACATGAGCATCCCCCGAGCGCGAGCGACGGCGGCCCGATCGATCATTCAGAGCCGTCCTGCAGGAGGCCCGACCATGTTCTGCTCGAGCTGCGGAAGCCCCAACGAGGATAGCGCCAAGTTCTGCCAGAAGTGCGGCACGCCGTTGGCCGGCCGCGCCGCCGCGCCGCCGCCACCACCGCCGCCAATCGACAATCGAGCGCGTGGGCAGGCGCCGCCCGTCATCGCCGCCGGTGAAAAGCGATATGCGGAGGGGAAAAGCCCAGTCGTCGCGCTGATCCTGTCGCTGCTGATCGTCGGCGTCGGGCAGTTCTACAACGGCGACATGAAAAAGGGCGCCATCATGCTCGCGATCGCCGTTGTCGCCGGCGCGCTGACCATCGGTCTCGGCTGGCTCGCCGCCATGATCTGGTCGGCGGTCGACGCGTACCAGGTCGCGTCGCGCAAGTCGCCCCTCTGGTGACACCGTCCATGGAGCGCCGGAAACTCGCCGGGCTGAGCCCTCAGTCGTACGAACACCCTTCCGACACCAAGGCGCTCGACGTGCTGGAGAAAACGCGCGGCCTCGATACGCTCGTGCGCAAGTGCAACGAGTGGGGCTTCGAGCGTCTGCTGCGCGTGCAGCTCACAGGCAGCCACCTGCGCGTCAACGCTGACAACTTCCCCGACGTGTTCGACAAGCTGCGCGCCGCCGCGGACCTTCTGGACGCGCCGAAAGTTCCCGAGCTCTACATCGCCGCCGGCGGCGACATCAACGCCTTCACATCGGGGACGGAGCGGACGCTCATCGTGCTCAACGCCGGTGCTATCGACCTCCTGTCGGACGATGAGCTGTTCTTCGTGATCGCGCACGAGATCGGCCACATCAAGAGCAGCCACGTGCTCTATTACCAGATGGCCGAGTTCCTGCCCGTTGTCGGCGAGATCGTCGGCGCGGCCACCTTCGGCCTCGGCGAGCTGTTCAGCGCAGGGCTGCAGATGGCGCTGCTCAACTGGAAGCGGACGTCCGAGTTCACGGCCGATCGCGCGGGTCTCCTCGGCTGTCAAGACGTAAATGTCGCGATCACGGCGCTGATGAAGCTGTCCGGTCTGCCGCAGAAGTTCTACGCGACGATCAACCCGGAAGACTTCATCGCGCAGGCGCGCGACTTCACCTCGCTCGATTCCGAAAAGCTGAACTGGTTCGCCAAGTGGCTGAGCACGATGGGGCAGACACATCCGTGGACGGTGTTGCGAGCCAGCGAGCTTCTGGCGTGGGCCGACAGCGGCGTGTACGAGCGTCTTCTCAAGGCGCCCCAGGAAGCGCCGCCGGTCGCCGCGGCCGCCGCGCGCTTCTGCACCTCGTGCGGCGCCGCGTTGAAGGGCGTCGAAAGCTTTTGTCCCGGGTGCGGGACCCCGCTCAACAAACCGACGCCGCCTCCGCGACTGCAACGAGGTCCTCAGCCGCAATGACCGGTTCGGCCGCTCCAGGGGCCGCGCCGCCCGTGCGCGTGCTGGTTGTCATCGCGTGCCCGACCGACGCCCAGACATTCGACGCCGCCGGCGCATGGACCGACTTCGCAGACGCCATGCGGCCGCTGGTCAGCCAGAACCTCGTCACGATCGAGCGCCTCACGCCGCCGACGGAGAACGCCGTCCGGAAAAAGCTGGCCGACCGGGCCTGCCAGGCGTTGCATTTCATCGGTCATGTGAGCTGGCGCCAGGCTGCGCAATATGGGACGGTCGTCCTCGAGAATTCAAGCGGCACGTCGCGGGGGTTGGGCACGCAGTACTTCACCGATCTCCTGACGCAGCACGCACTGGACCTGGCCGTCCTGGCCACGCCGCAGGCCCCGCAACGGCTCGATCGGGCGATTCCACCCTTCGGTGAGCGCGGACCGGCGGTTGTCCTCGCCAGCGGTCTCACCAGCCGCGCCCACGCCATTTTCGCGGTCAAGCTCTATGCGGCGCTAGCCACGGGCTCCTCCGTGGAGGATGCCGTGAGCCACGCGCGCCAGGCGATTCCGGACGCACTCGGCGCCGGCGCGGCGGTTGTCTTGTGTGCGCGATGGCCGGCGGCGCAACTGGTCGCCGCGGCGGAAAAAGCGGCGGTCGGCACATCCGCCAGGCCGACGGCGGACGCGCCGCAACAGCCTGCCATCGACGCACGCGCCGCCCGGGCGGCAGCCGACGCGGCAGCGGCCGAGGCGGCTCGTCTCGCGAAGCGCCGCGAGCTGCAGCGCAAGCGCGCGGCGTCCGAGTTCGACGTCTTCCTGTGCCACAACGTCGCCGACAAGCCCGCGGTGATCGAGATCGCCGATCGCCTCGAGAGCCAGGGCATTCTCCCGTGGCTGGATCAACGGGAGCTCCCGCCCGGTCAGCCGTGGCAGCCGCTGCTCGAGCGACAAATCGCCAACATCAAGTCGGCGGCGGTGTTCGTCGGCGCCGCAGGCGTCGGACCGTGGCAGGAGCAGGAAATCTGGGGGTTGTTGAACGAGTTCGCGCGCCGGCGCAACCCCGTGATTCCGGTGATGCTTCGCGACGCGCCGGAGAAACCGGAGCTGCCGATCTTCCTGCGCGCGATGACATGGGTCGATTTTCGCGTGGCGGATCCGGATCCGCTGGCTCGATTGATTTGGGGCATTACCGGCACGCGGCCGGCTGACTCATAGAGGACGACATGACCTCGAACGTTCGCCCGTACACCACTCGCCTTCTTGTCGCGATCGTAGCCGCGACCATCGCCGTTCTGCCGCGCGTCCGGCCGCTCGCCGCTCAACAGCCGCCGCGACCGCCGGCCTACCCTGCCCTGCCCAGCGAAACGCCGGCCACATTCGAGCCCGTGACCGCGAGCTTCGACTACGTGCGGCGAGACGTGATGATTCCGATGCGCGACGGCGTCCGGCTCCACACCGTCGTGCTCGTGCCGAAAGGAGCGCGGGGCGCGCCGATTCTGCTGACGCGCACGCCGTACAACGCCACGGCGCTCACGAGCCACTCCGAGAGCGCGCACCTCGGTCCCATCCTGAGCGGCTACGACAACGCGGTCGACGTCATCGTCGACGGCGGGTACATCCGCGCTGTGCAGGACATTCGCGGGAAGTACGGGTCCGAGGGCGATTACGTGATGAACCGCCCGATCCACGGACCGCAGAATCCGACGCCGGTCGACCATGCGACCGACACCTACGACACGATCGAGTGGCTCGTGAAGAACGTACCCGAAACCAACGGCAAGGTCGGCATTCTCGGGATTTCCTACGACGGATTCCTGCCGCTGATGGCGCTCGTCAACCCACATCCGGCGCTCAAAGTGTCGGTGCCGATGAACCCGATGGTGGACGGCTGGATGGGCGACGACTGGTTTCACAACGGCGCGTTCCGCCAGCAGATGATGCCGTACATCTACGAGCAGGAGGCCACGCGCGCCAACGACGTGAAGTGGTGGACGAGCCACGCGGACGATTACGACCTGTACATGGAGGCCGGCTCCGCCGGCGAGCTCGGGCGGCGCCGCGGACTCGAACAGATCGGCTTCTGGCGGAAGCTGCTCGAACATCCCGTCTACGACGCCTTCTGGCGCGATCAGGCCGTCGACAAGATCCTCGCGGCGCAGCCGCTGAAAGTGCCGGTGATGCTCGTCCACAGCCTCTGGGATCAGGAGGACATCTACGGCGACATCGCCGTGTACAACGCCATCGAGCCGAAGGACACGGCGAACGACACGGTGTTTCTGGTCCTGGGGCCGTGGCATCACGGCCAGGAAATCTCGGACGGCAGCTCGCTCGGAGCGCTGAAGTTCGGCAGCGACACGGCGCTCTATTTCCGACGCGAGATTCTCGCGCCGTTTCTCGCGCAGTACTTGAAAGACGGCGCGCCCCGCGCCGACGTGGCGCCGGTCACGGCGTTCGAGACCGGAACGAACGTCTGGCGGCGGCTGCCGGGATGGCCGGCAGGCTGCGCGAGCGGATGCGCGATCGCGCGCAAGCCGCTGTATCTCCGCGCCGGTCTCACGCTGGGCTTCGACGCGCCGGCGGCCGGCGGCGCCCCGTTCGACGAATACATCTCGGATCCGGCCAAGCCGGTGCCGTTCCGCTCGCGGCCGATTCAGCCCGCGGGCGGCGCGTACTGGGCGCGCTGGCTCGTCGACGATCAGCGAGAGGCGTCGGGCCGCCCAGACGTGCTGGCGTACGTCTCAGATCGCTTGACCGCGCCGCTGAAAATCAGCGGGCAGCCGATCGTGAATCTCGTCGCCTCCACGAGCGGCACCGATTCGGATTGGGTCGTGAAGGTGATCGACGTCTTTCCCGACGAGGTCGCGGGGCAGCCTGCAATGGGCGGCTATCAACTGATGGTGTCGGCCGACATTTTCCGCGGCCGCTACCGCGAGAGCTTCGAGACGCCCCGCCCGATCGCGGCCGACCAGCCGCTCGCCTATCGCTTCGCGCTGCCAACAGCCAACCATGTGTTTCTATCAGGCCATCGGCTGATGGTGCAGCTGCAATCGACCTGGTTTCCCCTCTACGATCGCAATCCACAGACATTCGTGCCGAGCATCTTCCGCGCGACGCCGGCCGATTACCGGAAGGCGACGCAGCGCATCCATCACGCGCCGGGGCGTGCCAGCTTCATCGAGCTGCCTGTCGTGGAGGCTCGCTGAGGAGGAAGGCCGAAGCCAATTGGATTCCGCGGCTTGCGCGGGGGCTCGATCGGCTTCCGGAGAGCCGAGAACATGTGCTCGAGATCGGTGTCGTGGCCCGCGATCCGCTGTTCGAGCGTGCCTGGTTACTCGTGCCGAAGCGCTTCCATAGGATCCACCGTGGCGGCGCGCCTCGCCGGGACCCAACAGGCGAGGGCCGCCACGAGCAGCAACAGCGCCGGCACGCCCACGAACACAGAGAGGTACGCCGGGCCCCGGACCAGATGCAGCTTGATGAGGAACGCAATCCCCCAGCCGACCACCGCGCCGGCGCCGACCACGCGAAGGGTTTCGGCGAGGATCCGCGCGACGAGGCCGTTGGCCGTGGCGCCCAGCGCCAGACGTAGGCCAATCTCCGTCGTGCGTTGCGACACTGAGTACGCCACCACCGCATAGATCCCGATCGCCGCAAGCGTGAGGAGCAGCGGACCGAGCACGACGAATATCCGCGCGGGAATCCGCAGCAGGAAGAGGTTCTTCTCGACGTGATCCGTGAGCGTTCGAACGTCGTAGATCGGCAGCTCCGAATCGAGCTCGCGCACCACGCGCTCCAATTGCGGCGCGAGCAGCGTCTCCGCTCCGGCGCGCGTCCGCACGTGAATCTCGCCGCGCCCGGAAGGCCGATCGCGATACGACAGGTAGATCACCGGTATCGCCGGCTCGCCGAACGCGTCGCTCAGGGAGTTTCGCACGACGCCTGTGATGACGTACCGCATACCGCGGCTCTCGAGCCGGCGCCCCAGGGGCGCTTCGCCGCCGAGGAAGCGGCGGACGAACTCTTCGTTGACGATGGCCTGAGGAGGCGTCGATGCGTCACTCAAGGCCACAAAATCTTCTCCCGCGCGCAGCGGAATCGCCATCGTCGTGAAGTAGCCGGGCGTGACGGTGTTCGTCAGCGCCATGTCGGGCGCGGCCTCGCTGCGCAGGCGGCCCTCGAGCGCGAACGGGCGCATCGGCAGGCCGTGGATATCGAGCGGCACTGAACTGGCGATCGCGGCGGACTCGACTGCGGGGAGCGATCGAAGCCGATCGAGCAACCGCCGCGCGAACTCTCGCGAGAACGCGGCGTCCACGTTGCGGCCCGTGAGGTCGTACGCGGCGAGCAACACGCCTTCGCGCTTGAAGCCGGGATCGGCTCCTCTCGTCTCGGTGAAACTCCGCAGGAACAGCGCGGCGGCGAGGAGCACCACGAGCGCGAGACCGACCTCGGCGCCCATCAACACATTCCTCATCGTGCTGCGCCCTGCTGACCGCACGCCGGACCGCAGCGCCGCTTGCGGCTCGGCGCCTGAAAGCTGCAGCGCCGATGGAATGCCAAAGAGCATGCCGCACACCACGCCGAGCAGGATCGCGAACGCGAGACCGATCCAGTCGAGGCTCGTCTGAAACCTGACCGGAACCGAACCGATGAACGGCACGGCGCGCAGCGCCTCGGTCGCCCAGGCCGCGATGGCTGCGCCCACCACCGCACCCGCGAGCGCGAGCACGAGATTCTCGGTCAGCACCAGACTGACGATGCGCCAGCGCCCCGCGCCAAGCGCGCGGCGAACGCCCATCTCGCGCTGGCGCACGCTGGCGCGCGCCAGAACCAGGTTCGCAGTGTTGCCGCACACGGCCAGCAGCAGGAGGAGAAGGATCCCTTGCAGCGTGACGAGCGCACTCGCCAGCATCCGGGGCGGACCGCGCGGCGCCTGCCAGAACGGGATGATCTCGCCCTGCAGCTTGCCGTCGGTGTCCGGATAGAGTCGGGCCAGCTCGCGCATGGCCTGGTCGAGCTCCCCTTGCGCCTGCGCGGCCGGAACATCCGGCTGCAATCTGCCCATTGCCGTATAGCCCCGCAGGCCGCGATCCTCAAGCTCTCGCGAACCCGCGAGCAACGATGGCGCGAGAGTCGCCGGCACGTACAGATCGAACGTCAAACTCAGGACGGTTCCCTGGAAACGCTCCGGGGCCACGCCGATAATCGTCAGGCGGTTCTCGTTGACGCGAATCGACTGCCCCACGACGTTCGGTATGCCACCCAGGCGCACGCGCCAGAAGTCGTACGACACCACCACCACCGGCTCTCGGCCCGCGGCCTCGGCTTCGTCGGGGCGGAAGAAGCGGCCCACGGCCGGCCGCAGCCCCAGCACCGAGAAGTAATTGCCCGACACCAGCAGCGCGTAGGTGCGCTGGGCGCGGCCGGGTTCGCCCACGTTGAGCGGCACCATGCGAAACGCGAGCAGATCCTGGAAGGCGCGCACGCGCTCGCGCAGATCCCGGTATTCGAGCCACGAGACGCCCGGGTACGACCCCGTCTCGGCGCGCGTCTCGATCGAGGAAAAGCCGCCGGCGTCCGGCACCCCGGGCAGCGGCCGCAGGATCACCGCCTGGATCCAGGAAAAGATTGCCGTGTTCACGCCGATGCCGACGCCGAGGGAGACGACGATGACCGACGCCAGCACCGGCATCTTGACGACCGCTCGGAAGGCGTGACGGAGATCGCTCAGCATCACCGGCCGTGCAGGGCGCGCATGAACCCGACACCTGCAGGTGTGTGCATGATGACGGCCGCGGCGACGATCAGGCCGACGACAACGAGAATCAGCAGGAAAATGCGATTGTTCATGATGCTGCAGCTGCGGGATTCAGTTTGAAAACGGCGGGTGTGATCATGACAGACTTCTCGAGCCCAGTTCTACCTGGCCGCACCTGAACGGACGGTGAACGCGCCGTTCAGCTGCCGTTCAGGTTTGATTACGATAACCTCGTCTCGAGGAATCGATCCATCGTGCGCATCCTGGTGGTGGAAGACGAATCCCGCCTGGCGCAGCGGCTCGCGGACGCGCTTGGCGGCGCGGGATACGCCGTCGACTGTGCCGCCGACGGCGAACAGGCTGATTTTCTCGGACACACCGAGCGCTACGACGCCGTCGTCCTCGACCTCGGGCTGCCCAAGGTGGATGGCCTGACATTGCTGCGCCGCTGGCGCGAAGCGGGTCTCGAGATGCCGGTCCTCGTGCTGACCGCCCGCGGCAGCTGGCACGAAAAGGTGCAGGGCATCGACGGCGGCGCCGACGATTACGTCGCGAAGCCGTTCCGCATGGAAGAAGTCCTGGCGCGGCTCCGGGCGTTGATCCGACGGTCGAGTGGACAGGTCCGGCCGGAGCTGCGGGCAGGCGCGATTGTGCTCGATCCCCGAGCGGCGAGAGTGACGGTCGACGGCGTGCCGGTGCGGCTGACCAGCCACGAGTTCCGCGTGCTCTCGTACCTGATGCATCACCGCGGGCGGGTCGTTTCCCAGAGCGAGCTGATGGAGCACATCTACGCCGAAAGCGCCGATCGCGACTCGAACACCGTAGAAGTGTTCATCGCGCGGCTGCGCCGAAAGCTCGGAGCGTCGGCGATCGAAACGGTGCGCGGGCTCGGGTACCGCGTTCGGGTCGAAGGATGACGGCGCTGCGATCGCTGCGCGCGCGCGTCATGATGGGCGCCGTGTTGTGGACGGTCGGTCTGCTGACGGTCGTGACCATCATCTTCACGTTCAGCGCCCGCGCCAGGCAATCGGCGATCGTGATCCACTCGCACACCGCCGTCTCCTGCATCATCGCCCTTGCGACGATGACCGCCGGCTTCGCGCTCGTCCGCGCGGCCATTGCACCGTTCAATCACATCCGCGCGCGGTTGTCGGACGTACAAAAAGGGACCGAGCGTACGCTGGGTGGCGCCTACCCGAGCGAGGTGCAGCCGGTCGTGGACGATCTGAACGCGCTCCTGGAGCATCGAGACGAGGCGGTCCGGCGCGCGCTGGCCAAAGCCGGCGACCTCGCGCACGGCTTGAAGACGCCGCTCGCCGTGCTCGCGCAGGAAGCAGAGCGCGCCCGCGCCGACGGGCACACCGACCTTGCCGACGCGATCGGCCAGCAGGTGGATCGGATGCGCCGTCAAGTGGACTACCACCTCGCGCACGCTCGCGCGGCCGCGTCCGGTGCGACGCTCGGCGCGCGCTGCTCCGTGCTGGAATCGGCCGAGGGGCTGGCGCGCACGCTGCGGCGGCTGCACGCCGATCGGGGCGTCAGAATCGCCGTCTCTGTTTCGCCCGCGCATGTGGTTCGCGCGGGGCGCGAAGATCTCGACGAGATGCTCGGCAACCTGCTCGACAACGCGTGTTCGTGGGCCCGCTCCCAGGTGGCGGTTGGATCGTGCAGCGACAACGGAGCCGTCACCATCGTCGTCGAGGACGACGGGACGGGACTGGACCCGTCGATGCGCGAGGCGGTCTTGCAGCGAGGCGTCCGCGCGGACGAGGCGGGACACGGATCGGGATTCGGCCTGGCCATCGTTCGGGACCTCGCGGAGCTGTATGGTGGGTCGATATCGCTGGACAGCTCGCGGCTGGGAGGCTTGCGCGCGTCGCTTCGTCTGCGCTCGAGCTAGGTGGGCTTCAGATCTTCGTCGGAGAGGGGCGGGAACTCGTCTTTGCGGAGCTCGCGAAGATGCGATAAGCCGTCTGCGTCCAGCTCCACCTGCAGAGCTTTCCGTCGCCAGTCGATCCGGCGAGGAGCGTCAGGAACGAGGTAGCGATGCGTCGTAAACCAGTCGCGCGATTCCACAACGTAATACCGGACGTGCTTCTCCTCGGGATCGACGATGATCCCTTCGACCTTGCCGAGTTGACTGTCGGTCGGACTCACTACGACAACATCGTCCAGTGTGCCGATCGGCGTTTCGACTTTGGCTGCGGCCAGGTGTCGCAATCGTCGTGATTCGGACGGCACGCGTCGCGTCGGAGCAATCGATGTGCCACTGATCCAGATAACCGATGCCCTCGCAATCGATGAGCGCGACATCGTCGAGCGATTCGTCCGCGCGTCCGGCCCAGGCGGACAGAACGTCAACAAGGTGGCCAGCGCTGTTGAGCTTCGGTTCGACGTGCTGGCGTCCTCGCTGCCCCCCGAGATCAAGGATAGATTGATCGTGATCGCCGGCCATCGGATCACCGACGACGGGGTGCTGGTGATCGACAGCCGCGAGCATCGGACGCAGGCGCAGAACCGCGAAGCGGCGCGCACCCGGTTGATCGGGCTGCTGCGGCATGCGGCGCGACGGCCAAAAGCGCGGAAGCCGACGAAGCCGAACGCAGGCGCGCGTGAAAAGCGGCTGGCGGACAAGAAACGGCGCGGTGGCGTGAAAGCCGCAAGGCGGCGGGATTCACAAACCGAGGACTGAGATCAGGGACGGCCTTCCCGTGGGCGCTTCAGCACCACGACGAGCCCGCCGCGCGGCGCGACGTACTGGAGCGCCGTCTCCCATCCCGCCGAACCCAAACGATTCAGCTCGAGCGTGACATCGTCGTCAGGCTGCATCACCACGCGGTGATACTCCCACGTCTGGCGCGCGCGCCGCGTGTCGAGCACGGCCGGCGCGGCGATCGTCACGCCTGGCGTGCCCACGACCTGCACTTTCATCGTCGCGTCGCCGGCGACGTGGTGAACGCTGACCGGAATCGCCTGCCCGGGTCCGCGATTCTCGATGAAGACGCGCCCTTGCGTGGGCTGGCCTGGATAGGTCTGATTCGGCGCGGCGAGGGTCGTGGAACCCGCGATCGCAAGCGCGCCCAGCAGCAGAATCGCAGTCGTATTCGTCATGACAATTCTCCTGTCAACCGTGTCAACACGTCGACCAACGCCGTCAACGACGGCACGCGCAGGCAATCAACCTCGCCGTACAAGTCCGCGACATCGAGCAGCACGGGCCTGATGCCCGCCGCGCGGGCGCCCACCACGTCCACGTGAAAGAGGTCGCCAACGTGCACGGTCGTGGCGGCGGTCGCCCCGACACGCTCGAGGGCGAGATGGAAGAAGCGCGGGTCGGGCTTCTCGACGCCCTCGTCGCACGAATCGAATATGGCGTCGACGGCCGATGCCAGATCGAGCCGCGCCAAGAGACGATGGAGGGTGCCGTTGGCGTTCGACACGACGCCCAGTCGAAAACCGTGCGCGCGCAGCGCCGCCAGCGCGGGCCGCACATCATCGAGCACCATCTCCCACAGATTGAACTGCTGGTGGTACGGATGGAGCTCGCGGAGCGCCGCGTCGGTGGCGTCCGAACGCGCCACGCCGGCCTCGCTGAGCACGAGATTGAAATACGTCCAGCCGCGCTGCGCGTCGTTCGTGGCCTGAATCGTCTCGCCCGTATCGAGCCGGCGCTTCGCCCGCGGTTCGGCGGCGGCGAGCACGCCGGCGGGAACCGCCACACCGTGATCCGCGAGCGTCGCGCTGACGCGGACCCAGTTCGGGTTGACCAGCACGCCGCCGGCATCGAGGAACACGGTTTGAATCGCCACGGCTTCAGCTTAGTATTGTCTTACGGATGCACGGACGAAGAGCGCTCCTGCTGGCGATAGTCGTCGGCGTCGTCGGCGTCACGTGGACTGCGTCGCGATATACGCGCGCGTTGAACGGACGCTTCGCGGCCGGCGATGCCCCGAACGGGGAACGGGTCACGCTGCGTTTCTTTCGCAATCCGGCGGCGGCGCCATCCTTTTCAGCGCGCGATCTGGACGGCCGTGAGATCTCGCTCGCGTCGCTGCGCGGAAAAGTCGTCCTCGTCAATTTCTGGGCGACGTGGTGCGGGCCGTGCCGCGCGGAGATCCCCGACCTGATCGCGCTCCAGGAGAAGTATCGCGACGGCCTGCAGGTGATCGGCATCTCCCAGGACGAGGCCCCGGTGGACCTCGTGCGCCGCTTCGTCGCCGATCACCACATGAATTATCCGGTGGTGATGTCGTCTCCGGAAATCGAGGCGCTGTTCCCAGGCGTCAACGCGCTGCCGACATCGTTCATCGTCGATCGCCAATCGCGGATCGTCCAGAAGCACGTCGGAATGCTGGCCAAGTCGACGACCGAACAGGAGACGCGCGCCCTGGCGGGCCTGCCCGTCAACGCCGTCGTCGAAGAGGTCGATCAAACGCAAGGCCTCAAGCTGGAGAACGGCGCCCAGGCGATCACCATTCCCGGCGTCGATCTCGCCTCGCTCGACGTCGCCAGGCGCACCGAGGCGCTCCAGAAGCTGAATGCGCAGCCCTGCACATGCGGCTGCGACCTCACCGTGGCCCGATGCCGCGTCGACGACCCGACGTGCGGCGTCAGCCTGCCGCTCGCCCAGCGCATCGTGAAAGAAATCGCCGATCGCCCCTGACCCGGCAGGACATCGGATTTCGTCGACTGCTGAGTAAAGGTCCGCTCGAGATCTGCCGAAAGACGGATTACTCCCCACCGATTCCCATGAGCCATGCCTGGCTTCGGCGTCTCGGCCTGGCGGTCCTCGCGGGCGGCATCGGCCTCACCATCAACGCGCTGGCGATCGGCACGCCGACCCCGATGCTCGGCCGCGTCGTGACGCTGCCGATCGCCATCATGTTCGGCCCGGGGCTGGGCGCACTGGCGGCCGTCATCAGCGGCCTCGCGCTGCGAGGCGCGGCCTTCGCGCCGATGCTCGCCGTGGTGTTGCCGGTCGAAGCCCTCTTCGTCGGCGCGTTCACCCAGCGCCGCAAGCCGTCGCTCGTCGCTGGCGCGTTGGTATGGGGCGCGGTCTCGGTGACTTTGCTGATTGCGCCGAAGCTGTACGGCCTCGATTACCTTCGCCCGACGATCTGGCCCATCGCGTTGCAGATGCCGCTCAACGGCCTGGTCGGCATCGCGATTGCCGAGATGCTGGTCGCCAGCACGTCCGTACGACGCTTCCTCGGCGGCGATCGAAGCGCCGAGCGGCGGCCCGTTCGCGAGTATGCCTTTCACGCGTTCGTGCTCGTCGCGACGCTCCCCGTCCTGCTCCTGGCCGCGGTCGACAGCCGCGTGACCGCGACGAGGCTGGAAAACGACGGTGGAGCGCGGCTCCATGAAGCGGTGACGGCGCTGGCGGGCCACATCGAGCAGTATCTGAGCGACCACACGCGCGCCGTGCAGTCGCTCACGGCGGTGATCACGGGGCGTGGATCGAAGCCGGAGGACGTTCAGCGGCTCCTCGAGCAGTACCACAATCTCTATCCAGGATTCATCACGCTGCTCTTCGCGGACCGTACCGGGCATGTGCACAACATCTTCCCGCGCCGCGACTTCCAGTCCCCGCCGGTCAGCGACCGCCAGTACTTCATCGACGCGGTGCGGAACGGGCAGCCGACGATTTCGGACGTGATACTCGGGCGTCTCTCGCACGTGCCGATCATCACCATCGCGATCCCGTTCTTCGACGCGCAGGGTCAAGTGGATGGGGTCGTCGGCGGCTCGTTGAATCTGTCGCGGTTCGAGCATTACGTCGACGAGCTGCGGACGCTTCGCGACGCGCAGATCACGATTCTCGATCAGCACGATCGCGTGATTTACGCGAGCGATGACGCCGGCTTCAGCGCGCTTCAGAGCCTCTCGCAGGATCCGCTCGTCGTGGCGGCCGCCGGCGCCCGCGACGGGATGTTCCACTACCAGCGGCCGCTGCCGAACGGGGCCGTTCCCGCGCAGCTCGTGGCCACAGCCATCATCGCGCCGGCCGGATGGAAGGTCTTCATCGAACAGCCGCTGCTCAACCTGCGGCTGCAGCCGACACGCTACTATGCGCTGGCGTTGGCGCTCGTCGGCGTCGCCCTCGTCGCCGCCGTGATGGGCGCCCGCGCGTTTACCGGCGCCATCACGCGTCCGCTCGAGGAGCTCGTCACGATCGTGCGCAGCATTTCCGCGCAAGGGGGCGGCGGTCAGGCGCGTCTGTCGGCGCCGCCGCCGGCCGAGATCGCGGCGCTCCTGTCGGACGTCGACTCGATGCAATCCCGGCTCGGCGACTCGTACCAACAGCTCGAGCAGGCGCTCGCGCAGCGGGAACGGCTCAACGCGGAGCTGCGCGCCCTCACCGAGGATCTCGATCGGAAAGTCCGCGACCGCACCGCGGAGCTCGCCGCGGCCACCCACGCGGCCGAGGAGGCGAATCAGGCCAAGAGCGACTTCCTGGCCAACATGAGCCACGAGATTCGCACGCCGCTGAACGGCGTCATCGGCATGACCGAGCTCGCGCTGGACACGCCGCTCAGCCCGCAGCAACGCGAATACCTGACACTGGCCAAGACCTCGGCCGACGCGCTGCTCGGCATCCTCAACGACATCCTCGATTTCTCGAAGATCGAGATGCGCAAGCTCGAGCTCGAGGCGATTCCCTTCTCGACGCGCGACCACGTCGCGGAAGTCGTGAAACCGCTCGCGCTGCGCGCCGAGCAAAAGGGCATCGAGGTCGTCTGCCACGTCTTGTCGGATGTGCCCAGCGTCGTGGTCGGCGACCCGGGGCGGCTGCGCCAGGTCATCGTCAATCTGGTGGGCAACGCGATCAAGTTCACGGAGCGCGGCCAGGTCCTGGTCCAGATCGACGTCGAGACATCCGACGATCAGACGACCGTCCTGCATTACTTCGTCAGCGACAGCGGCATCGGGATCCCCGCCGACAAGCAGCAGGCGATCTTCGAACCGTTCAAGCAGGCCGACGGATCGACGACACGGCGGTTTGGCGGCACCGGGCTCGGCCTCGCGATCTCCGCGACGCTCGTGGAGCTGATGGGCGGCCGCATCTGGGTCGAGAGCGCGCCGCTCCAGGGCAGCACGTTCCATTTCACGGTCCGCCTCGGCGTCACCGACGCGCGGCCCGAGACGCCCGCCATCGACCTGACCGGCGTTCGCGTCCTGATCGTCGACGACAACGAGGTCAATCGCCGAGTGTTGCACGACCTGCTCGCGCGGTGGCACATGCGCCCGACCGCGGTCGACAGCGGCGAGGCCGCGATCGCGGCACTGGCCGATGCCGCCGCGGCCCGGCGTCTGTTCGGTCTCGTGCTGCTCGACGCCAATCTGCCGGACATGGACGGCTTCGATGTGGCGCGGCGCGTGAAGGACGACGCGGCCAGCGCCGGTGCGACGATCATGATGCTCAGCTCGTCGGGCCAGCACGACGAAAGCCTTCGCTGCGGCCAGCTCGGGATCGACAATTACCTGATCAAGCCGGTCGATCAGCGCCAGCTTCTCAATGCCATCCGGCGCACGCTCGCCGGGCAGCAGGCCGCCCGGCCGACGTTGCCGGCCGCGATGCTGCCGATGGACCTGCCGGAACGCCGCCTCAACGTCCTGCTGGCTGAGGACAACCCGGTCAACCAGCGGCTTGCCGCCAGCCTCATCAAACGCCGGGGCCACCGCGTGACGATCGTCAGCAACGGCCGCGACGCGGTCGACGAAGTCGTCCGCCAGGCGTACGACGTGGTCTTGATGGACGTGCAGATGCCCGAGATGGGCGGCTTCGAAGCTACTGCCGCGATTCGCGCCCGCGAGCGCGACACCGGCACGCATCTGCCCATCATCGCGATCACGGCGCATGTGATGAAGGGCGATCGCGAACGCTGCCTCGCCTGCGGGATGGACGATTACATCACCAAGCCGTTCGACTCGCGCAACCTGTGCCGCCTCATCGAGAAGGCCGCGGGCGTTGCCGCTCCGATCGCGCCCGAACAGTCCTCGTCCGATGTGCCGGACGAAGTGCTCGCGCGCGTCGGGGGCGATCGCGAGCTGCTGGCCGACATGGCCCGTCTCTTCGTCGACGATGCTCCGCGGGCCATCGACCGGATCCGTGAAGCCATCGACGCGCGTGACGCCGCGGCGCTGCGCCGCGCCGCTCACACGCTGAAGGGCGCGGCCGCGAACTTCGAGGCCGCCGAGCTCGTCAAAGCGGCGCGCGCGCTCGAGGAGATCGGGCGATCCGGCCAATTCGACCAGCACGCCGCCGCGTGGCGCGCGCTGATGATCGAAATGGATCGGCTCATGACGCTCCTCGCCAGCGTCGCGACCTGATCGCTCACCCACCTTTCCCCGTTGAGATCGAGAACGGACCCGCTCGTGCGGGGTACGAGTCCTGCACCAATATCGCTGAGACGCCTGAAGGAGGTCGCGATGTGGAACAGGGACGAGGTGCGCGGAAAGGCCGATCAAGCGAAAGGCCGCATCAAGGAGCGCGTCGGAGAGATGAAAGGCGACGAGCGGCTCCGCAACGAGGGTGAGGCCGACCAGGCGGCCGGTGAGGTCGAAGAAGCATTCGGACGGGGTCGCCGCAAGGTCGGCGATGCGATCAAGGAAGTCGGTAACAAGATCGGGCGCTAGCCGTACAAGAGTGATGGGATGACGCGGTCATCCCGTCACCATTTCCCAGGCGCTCGAGGTGGAACGGCATTTGTAGAGTTGCCACCGGGGCTGGGCCTCGCATGGCTGAGCTTCCAGATGCAGTACTCGTCATGCGGCCCGAATACGCGCCTCCCCCCTCGGCGCCTCCCCACACCTTCAACGAGCTGCAAGTATGGATTCGCGACACGCTGCGGCTTCCTCGTGAATCCGAAGCGGCGCTGATCGCCGCCATCGACGCCGTGTTCGTCCGGCACGAGCAGTTGTGGCAGGAATCGAAGCAGGAGGCGATCAGGGCGTTGTCCGCTGCCTTCGCCGAAAAGATGGCGCGGGCGAACATGGAGCTGAGCGCCCGCGACGCGACCGTCAGCAGCATCTCCCGCTATTTCGAGGCGCTGGTCGCCGACCTCACCGAGAAATCGCACCGCGATCCCAAAACGAATCTCATGAACTTCGGACGGTTCACCGAGCAGCTCGAATCGCTGCTGGCGCTCGAGCAGCGCGGCCGCTGGTGCGCCGTCGGCCTCGTCGACATCACCGGCTTCAAGTGGTACAACGACGCGCTGGGGCATGCAGTCGGCGATCGCATCATCGAGCGCGTCGCCGCCATCCTGCGCGAACAGGTGCGCTCCGACGACATCATCGCGCAGGAGCTCGGCGGGCCGAGGTCGGAGGACCTGCACGCGCGCTTCGGGGGCGACGAGTTCTGCTTCCTGACGCCCGATCTGGCTGAGTACCAGCAGGCGCACGCGATCGGCGAACGCTTCCGCGAAGCGGTCGAGAGTTTCGACTGGACGACCGAGGACGTTCGCCTCGCCGTCCAACCGGTGATGGTGGATGTGGGCGTTGTCTGCTTGTGGCTGGGCAGCGTCGCCGATCGCCGCTTCATCGCGCGGCGGCTGGCCGCCGAGCTCATTCAGCGCGCCGATCGGCTGATGTACGAGGCGAAGGATCACCGCGCCAGCCACATCTATCTCACGCGTGTGAAAATCAAGGCCGGCGAGCTGGTCGAGATCACCCACGACGAACCGGTGTAGGTGTTACACTGAAGAGTTGGCGCGCGTGGTGGGCGTAGTTCAGTGGTAGAACGCCTGACTGTGGCTCAGGAGGTCGCGGGTTCGATACCCGTCGCCCACCCCAATCTTCGACGCACCCCGAAGAACTAAAGACACCACGAACGTCCTTCATCGAGCTCGAGGACATCCGGCAACGGCACGCTGGTTGAACTTCGATCCAGCGGGGGTGCGTCATGTCAGCACTCGAGCTCGTCGTGGCTGTGCAGTACACCGAACTCATCGTCGGCGTCCTGATCGCGCTCGTTCTGGCGATCGGACTCTGGGGTCCGTACTTGTACGAAGAGATCGTTCGCGGCAAGGCGAGCGAGGGTCCGCGTTTTCCCGACGGCGCCGGCGACACGCATCCCGGCCGCCGCGGCG
>Ga0114129_10001883_pt1 | contig 28612 bp, 23 predicted proteins | sample RhiMetdeltSRZDD1_FD_80071 | JGI IMG/M metagenome (GOLD analysis project Ga0114129, IMG submission 80071) | Populus rhizosphere microbial communities from Tennessee, USA - Rhizosphere MetaG P. deltoides SRZDD1 (version 2) (version 2) | ecosystem: Host-associated > Plants > Roots > Rhizosphere >... | reverse complement strand
GGCGCGCGAGCGACATCCACATCGAGACGCAGGACGATGCGGTCCACGTGAAGTACCGGATCGACGGCGTGCTGCAGCCGGCGATGCGGCCGATCGCGAAGCAGTTCCACAGCTCGATCATCTCGCGTATCAAGGTGATGGCGGAGCTCGACATCGCCGAGAAGCGGATCCCGCAGGACGGCCGCTTCAAGCTGCGGATGCCGGGCAAGACCATCGACTTCCGCGTCTCGATCATGCCGAGCGTCCACGGCGAAGACTCGGTCATCCGCATCCTCGACAAGGAATCGATCAGCGAACAGTTCACGGAGCTGCGCCTGGACATCCTCGGCTTCCCGGAAGGGGAGCTGAAGCGCTTCCGCAAGTACATCGCGGAGCCGTACGGGATGGTGCTCGTCACCGGCCCCACGGGCAGCGGCAAGACGACCACGCTGTACGCCGCGCTGTCGGAGATCAAGTCGATCGAGGACAAGATCATCACCATCGAGGATCCGGTCGAGTACCAGCTGAAAGGCATCACGCAGATTCCGATCAACGAGAAGAAGGGGCTGACGTTCGCGCGCGGCCTGCGATCGATCCTGCGCCATGATCCGGACAAGATCATGGTTGGCGAGATTCGCGATTCAGAGACCGCCCAGATTGCCATCAACTCGGCGCTCACGGGACATCTCGTCTTCACGACCGTCCACGCGAACAACGTGCTCGACGTTCTCGGCCGGTTCCTGAACATGGGCGTCGAGGCCTATCAGTTCGTGTCGGCGCTGAACTGCGTGCTCGCGCAGCGGCTGGTCCGCACCATCTGCCACCACTGCAAGCGGCCGGCGAAGGTCACGCGCGCGCTGCTCGAGGAGTCCGGCCTCGACCCCGCGCTCGAGCACATGAACGTGTTCTACGAAGGCATCGGCTGCATCGAGTGCGGCGGCACCGGCTACAAGGGCCGGACCGCCATCTGCGAGCTGCTCGACCTGACCGATCGCATTCGCGAGATGATTCTGGAAAAGCGCCCGACTTCCGAGATCAAGAAAGCGGCGCGCGAGGATGGCATGCGCTTCCTCCGCGAATCCGCGGTGGAGCAGGTGATGGCCGGCGTGACGACGCTGCGCGAGATCAACAAGGTCACCTTCGTCGAATGAGCAGCCTCTTTTCGCTCACCGACGCGGCCACGCCCGACATCGCGGTCGAGATCGCGGCCGACCGCGTGTCGGCGGCGGCGATCGAGCGCCGCGGCGGGCGTCCGGCAATCGCCGCGCACGCGATCGAGCTGCTGCCGGAAGGCGCGCTCGTCCCGTCGCTGACGGTGGTGAACACGAAAGACCGCGCGACCGTGATGACGGCCGTCAACCGCGTCCTCGAACGCGTGGGACGTCCGCGCCGCATCGGGCTCGTGGTTCCCGACGTCGTCGCGAAAGTGTCGCTGGTGCGCTTCGAAAAGGTGCCGCCGCGCGCGTCGGACCTCGATCAGCTCGTGCGCTGGCAGGTGCGGAAAGCGGCGCCGTTTCCAATCGAGGACGCACAGGTCAGCTACGTCCGGGGCCTCAAGGCGGACGACGGTCAGGAATTCATCGTGTCGCTGGCGCGGCGCGCAGTCATCGAGGAGTATGAAGGGCTTTGCGCCGAGGCGGGCGCCCAGGCCGGCCTCGTCGATATCGCGACGATCAACGTCATCAACGCGGTCCTGGCGGCGAACCCGTCGGCGGCGGGAGATTGGCTCGTGGTTCACGTCGCCGCCGATTCGACGTCGATTGCGATCCTGCGCGGACCGCACGTGATCTTCTTCCGCAATCGCGCCGCGGAGACCGACGGCACGATTGCGGATCTCGTGCACCAGACCGGGATGTATTACGAGGATCGGTTGAACGGCGCGGGGTTCACGCGCGTGCTGCTGGCCGGCGCCAGCCAGGCGCCCGACGAAGTGCGCCGGAGCCTCCAGGAGCGGCTGACGACGCCAATCGAGACCATCGATCCACGTCAGCTAGCGCCGCTGACCGATCGGATCACGGCGTCGCCGACGCTGCTCGACACGCTGGTGCCGCTCGTGGGCCTGCTCGTCAGGGACCGCGAGGCGGCCGCATGAGAGGGTGGCGCCGGTGATCCGCACGAACCTCTCCACGCGGCCGTTCTACAACGAGCGCGCCGTGAACGCCTGGCTCCTCATCGTCGCCGTCCTGGTGGCGTTCGCGACCATCTTCAACGTCACGCGCGTGCTGCAGTACTCGCGCAGCGACACGGAGCTGGCGAACCAGGCGAACCAGGACGAATCGCGCGCCCGCGAGCTGCGGCAGCAGGCCGCCCGCCTGCGTGCGACCGTCGATCCGAGGCAAATCGAGTACGCGTCGAACGAAGCGCGGCAGGCGAACGAGCTGATCGATCGCCGCACGTTCTCGTGGACCGAGCTCTTCAACCGGTTCGAAACGACGCTGCCCGACGACGTGCGGATTACCTCCGTCCGGCCGCACATCGAGCGCGAGACCGGCATCCAGCTGGCGATCACCGTGATGGCGCGCGACGTCACGGATATCAACGCGTTCATGGAGCGGATGCAGGCGACGGGCGCGTTCCGGAACGTGCGCCCGGTCGAAGATCACGCGGACGAATCCGGTCAACTCCAGTCGCTGATCGAAGCGAACTACGTGCCGGCGCCCGCGAGCCCCGCCAGGCCGGCCGACGCGAAGCCGCGCGGGAGATGACGCGATGACGTCCGCGCCAGCGTGGAAGCGCATCGTCGTCGACAAGCGATCGTGGCTCGTGCCGCTCGCGATCGCGGTGCTCGTCAACATCGGCGTGTACGCGCTGGTCGTGTACCCGCTCGGCGTCAAGTCCGCCGGTGCGGCGAATCGGGCGAAAGCCGCGGCGGCGTCGCTGAAGGCCGCGGCCGACGACCTCGCCGCGGCCCGCGCGCTCGTCACCGGCAAATCGCGCGCGGAGCAGGAGTTGACGACGTTTTACGGCAAGGTGCTGCCGAAGGATTTCGACGCCGCCATGCGCCTGATGTATCTCCCGGTTCCGAGCGCAGCGAAGCGCGCCAATGTGAAGATCGTCAGCCGGCGGTTCGACACGCCGGGCCTCGGCAAGGACGCGCGGCTCGGACGGGTTCACATCGCCGCCGCACTCCAGGGCGACTACGAATCGTTCCGTCAGTTCATCTACGAGCTCGAGACCTCGCCGGAATTCGTGATCATCGACGACGTGACGATCGCGCAGGGCGACGTCAACAAACCGTTGACCGTGACACTGGAGCTCTCCACGTACTATCCACTGAGTGCCCATGGCAATTGAGCGCCGCAAGGTCGCAATGCTCGCGGCGCTGCTCGTCGTGCTGGCTGTCATCGTGTATCGTGCCGTCGGCGTGTCGCCGATGACGCCGGCGGCTTCCGGCGGCGCGCGATCGTCTAACGGATCGGCGGGCCGCGCGTCGCAGGCGCAGCGAGGGCAGGAGACCGGCGCGCCCGACGTGCACCTCGGCGCTCTGGGTGCCGAGCGGCCGAAGCCCGGCACCACGGATCGCAATCTGTTCCGGTTCAAGCCGAAGGCGCCGCCGCCGCCGCCACGTGGCACGACGCCGCAGATCGTCGAAGCCCCGGCGCCGCCCCTGCCGACCGGGCCGCCGCCGCCGCCGCCGATCAACCTGAAGTTCATCGGCGTGGTCGAGCAGTCGGGCGGCAAGCCGAAGATCGCCATCCTGAGCGACGGACAGGGGCCGCCGCTGTACGGAATGGAAGGTGGCGTCGTCGCGGGGCGTTATCGCATCGTGCGGATTGGCGTGGAGTCGATCGAAATGTCGTATCTTGACGGACGCGGACGCCAGACGATCCGGTTGACGGGATCATGAAATCCATGAGAGTTCAGATTGCAGATTTCAGATTGCAGATTGCGGGCGTCCTGGTCGCCGCGCTCGTCGCCGGCGGGTGCGCCGCGGGTGCCGCGTTTCGTCAGGGCAGCGCCGCGTCTCGCGCGGGCAATCTGGATGAAGCGGTCGTCGCGTATCGCAAGGCCGTGCAGGCCGCGCCCGACAACGCCAACTACAAGATCGCCCTCGAGCGCGCGCAGCTCGCCGCGTCGCGGGCGCATCTCGAGCGCGCGCGCGACTTCGAGTCGAAGGATCAGCTCGAGGCGGCGCTCGGCGAATACCGGCAGGCGAGCGAATACGATCCGACGAACCGCCTCGCGACCGCGAAGGTCGCCGAGCTCGATCGCACGATTCGCGCGCGCGTGGAAGCCTCGCGGCCGCGGCCGCCGATCGAGCAGATGCGCGCCGCCGCCCGCGCCGCGTCGGCGCCGCCGCTGCTCAACCCGGCGTCGCGCGAGCCGCTGCGCGTCGTCTTCAACAACTCGAGCCTGCGCGACATCCTGAACGCGATCGCGCAGATGACCGGCATCAACATCACCTTCGACCGCGACGTCCAGGACCGGACCACGTCGGTGCAGCTCGAAGGCGTCACGCTGGAGCAGGCGCTCAACCAGCTGATGACGATGAACCAGCTGTCCTACAAGGTTCTCAGCGAGCGGTCGATCTTCGTGTTCCAGGACACGAACATCAAGCACGCACAGTACGACGACCAGGTCATTCGCACGTTCTATCTGTCGCACGCCGACTCGACGGAAGTGGCGCAGACGCTCAGCTCCATCATCCGCCTGCCGGGTCTCGCCGTGCAGCCGCTCGTGGTCGCGAACAAGACCGCCAACACGCTCACGGTCCGCGGCACGACGGCGATGGTCGAGATCATCGAGCGGGTCATCCAGCAGAACGACAAGCCGCGGGCGGAGCTGGTGATTGACGTTGAAATCCTGGAAGTCGATCGATCGCGCGTGAAATCGTACGGGCTGAACCTCACCGAGTACGCGCTCGGAACGATTCTGTCGCCCGAGACGGCGCCTACCGGCGCGGCGACGGTGACAACTCCAGGGACCGGAACCGGTGGAACGACGGGAGGAGCGACGGCAACCGGTGGTTCATCGACGAACCCGAGCGGCGTGCGTTCGCCGGCACCGTTCAACCTGAACACGATCTCCCGCGGCGTCAGCACGGCGGATTTCTACCTCGCCGTGCCAGCCGCGTTCGTCCGGTTCCTCGAGGGCGACACGCGGAACAAGGTAATCGCGAAGCCGCAGATTCGCGGCGCGGAAGGTACGAAGTGGACGATGAAGATCGGCGACAAGGTGCCGGTCATCTCGACCAGCTACACACCGCTCGCCACCGGCGGCGCCGGCGTGAACCCGCTCAGCTCGTACACGTATCAGGACGTCGGCGTCACGATCGACCTGACGCCGACGGTGACGCTCGAAGGCGACATCCGAATCGACCTGACGGTCATCAGCAGCACGCGCAAATCCGACGTCGTCATCGCCGGTGTCAACATCCCGTCGTTCGGCAACCGCGAAGTGACGACGCGGCTCAGGCTGCGCGATGGGGAGTCGAATCTGCTGGCGGGCCTGCTGCAGGAGAACGAGCGGAAGTCGCTGACCGGATTCCCCGGCGCGATCCACGTGCCGGTTCTGCGCGAGCTGTTCTCGAACAACGATCAGCAGATCGACCAGACCGACATCGTCATGCTGCTGACGCCGCACATCGTGCGGACGCACGAGATCACGGAAGAGGATCTGAAACCGATTTACATCGGATCGCAGCAGAACCTGGGGCTGGGCGGTCCGCCGCCCCTGATCGCGGTCGTGCCCGAGCAGGTGCCGCCGGTCGCGGCGCCGCAGCCCGCGGCGGCTGCCACGACGCCGACGCAGCCCGGCTTGCCGACGGCAACCCAGCCAGTCGGGACGTACACGACGCCCGGACCGCAGCGCGGACCTGGAGGCACGGTCGTTGCGCCGCCGCCCGGCACGACGCCGGTGCCCGGCACGGTCCTCGTTCAGCCGCCGCCGGCCGCGCCGGTCGGCACGCCGACGGCGAATCCGGCAACGCCGGAAACGGCGACGCCGCCGGTTCCGCCCGAGCCGACTCCGCCGCCGGCCGCCGCGACTCCGCAGCCGACGACACCCGCTGCGGCGACGCCGACCACGCCGCCGGCGGCCACGCCGACGACCTCGCCGGGCATCGGCTCCGCCCAGGTCACGATCTCGACGCCGAGCACCAGCTTCCGGGTCGGCGGGGGACCGTACACGATTCCGCTGACCGTGAGCGACGCCTCGCGGTTGTCGACCGTCACGCTGACGCTGGTCTTCGATCCGACGAAACTGCGGGTGCGCGCGGTCAACGAGGGCAGCTTCATGCGCGTCGGCGGCGCGAGCGTCACCTTCAATTCACAGGTTGGGAGTAATCGCGTCGACATCACGATCGTGCGATCGTCGGATGCGACCGGCGCGTCCGGCACCGGACTGCTCGCGGCAGTCCTCTTCGATGCGGTCGCGCCCGGCCCCGCGACGTTGTCGCTGAGCGGCACCGCCACGGGTCCCGGCGGCGCAGTGATGGGCTTGCGGTTTACGCCCGTGACGATCACGATCCAGTAATTAGGTATGTCAGTGTCGGGACTCGGGATTCGGGATTCGGGATTCGCGGGGTTCGCAGCGTTCCGTCAACGACGCGGCGAGCGCGGCTACACGTTCGTGGAGATGCTCGTCGTCGCGACGATCATCCTGATCCTGGCGGCCGGCGTGATGCCGCTGGCCAAGGTCACGTCGCGGCGCGCGCGCGAGGCGGAGCTGCGCCGCGCGCTGCGCGAGATGCGCACGGGGATCGATAAATTCAAGGACCAGGCCGATCTCGGGAACATCAGTCCCCTCGATCTGAAGCCGGGCAACGAGAACTATCCGCCCGATCTCGATACGCTCGTCGAAGGCGTGACGGCGGCGAACGACGCGACCGGACGGAAGCTCAAATTCCTGCGCCGGATTCCGACCGATCCGATGACGCGCACGACGGAATGGGGCCTGCGCTCGTATCAGGACAAGCCGGACTCGACGCGCTGGGGCGGCCAGAACGTGTTCGACGTGTACACGACGTTCAACGGCACGGCATTAGATGGCACGAAGTATAGAGACTGGTAGACGGAAGTTGGTGAATTGGAGAATTCGTGAATTGCTGAATGGCAATCACAAACTCACCAAGGCACCAATTTACCAATCAGGGTTCACGTTAATCGAGCTCTTGATCGTTCTGACCCTCATTACCATTCTGGCGACGATGGGGCTCGTGCAGTACAAGTCGAGCGTGACGTTCGCGAAGGAAGCGACGCTGAAAGAAGACCTGTTCCGCATGCGTGACGCGATCGACCAGTACTACGCCGACAAGAACCAGTATCCGGCGACGCTCGACGCGCTCGTGAGCGACGGGTACCTGCGGAAGATCCCGGAGGATCCGTTCACGCGGAGCAACTCCACCTGGCAGGCGATTCCCGCCGAACCCGACCCGAACAATCCTGTCGCCGAGCCCGGCGTCTACGACGTCAAAAGCGGCTCGGACGCCACGGCCCTCGACGGCACGAAATACGCCGACTGGTAGCGGATGTTCCCCAGGGTGATCGGACCTCGCGAGCGATCAACGCTTCGCCTCGCCCGGAAAGCGGACGATCATGTGCTCCAGCGGTATCTCGAGCTTTCGCGGCTCGGGCACGGCGAACGGCGTCCACCCCAGACCATCCGCCGACCCGGGAATTCGGCCTTCGACGTCAAAGGATGTCAGCACGTAGGGAATGCCTTCGCCCCCCAGGGGTGAGTTCGCGTCCCCGACGTGAAAGTGCAGGTGCGGTTCAGTCGAGTTGCCGGAGTTGCCCACGAGGCCGAGGAGCTGACCCTGCCGGACGCGCTCGCCGAGTTTCACCTTGATTGAGCCTGGCTGCAGATGCGCGTAGAACGCGTAGGCGCCGTCGCCGATGTCCACGATGACATGATTGCCGCCGACCGTCTCGAGCGTGATCGGCACCGCGCGTGAAGCAGGCCCCGGGACGTTTTCCGGAATCCCGTCCTTGACTGCCGACACGGTCCCATCGGCGACGGCGAGCGCCTGCTGCCCGTACGCGAGATAGCTTCGATTCTCGCGCGCGTCGCCTTCGAAGCGCGTGCCGTTGGGCCGCACCTGCAGCCAGTCGATCGCGAAGCGCTGCGGGATCCGCGCCGTCGCATCGACCGGAATCATCGTCCGCCGGTGCCCCGAGGCGTTCGAGGGACCGTTGGCCGCCAGCCAGTCGGGTCCCATGAGCGGCGGCCCAATCGTTCTCGGCGCGCGCAGCACGTTGACCCGGGCCGTGTCGGCCGTCAACGCCCGATGCGCCTCGCCGAGCTTCACCGCAATGCGGTGGCGAACGGCGTGCGGCGCGTGGTTGCCGTCGAGCGTCAACCAGACGTACACCACGGCGCGTTCGCCGGCGCCAATCGTCAACCTGGCGGCGCCGCGCAGGGCGGGGGAGCCCGGCCGCGCGACGGCATCGATCAACGCCTGATGCTCGTACGTCGCCAGCTCCCGGCCATCGGCGTCGCCGTCGAGCGCGGTGACGCGATCGAGCACACAGGCTTCCGCGGCGAGGTTGGTGACGTGAAGCTCGTACACGAGATGGGTCCGGCCGTCGGCGGCGACGGGCGCCGGCGGCTTCGGAACCGTCACATCGACCGGCACGCTGAGGATTGGCCGAGCCGCGGCAGTCTCCTGCTGTGCAATGCGGCGGCCGGGGCCGTACAACACCCTCCCGGGCCGCGCGCCCGTGTGCCGCCCGCGATCGATGACGACCTCTCCGTTCACGAGGACCCAATCGATGCCGTCCGGATAGAGCGTCGGCTGCTCGTACGTCGACCGGTCCTGAATCCGCTCGTAATCGAAGATGACGACGTCGGCCCACAGGCCTTCGCGAACGAGGCCGCGGTCGTTGAGCCGCATCCGCGTCGCCGGCCATGACGTCATCTTGCGGATGGCCTCGGGGAGCGTCAGGACGCGCCGCTCGCGCACGTACCGGGCAATGACGCGAGGGAAATTGCCGTAGCCGCGAGGATGCGGCAGGCCGGTCGCGTCCGTCTGATCCGGGCCGGCCGAGCTCCCGGCGTCGCTGCCGATGCTCGTCCACGGAAAGGCGAGCGCCGTTTCGATATCGGGCTCGCTCATCATGTGGTAAATCGCCATCACACGGCCGCTGCCCTGGGCGACGAGATCCCATGCGGCGTCGGCAGGATCCTTGTCCATCTCGCGCGCGATCGTCGGAATCGTCTTGCCTTCGAACCGCGCGTTCGCGGCGTTGCGCGCGTTCGACAGCACGATGCCGTCCCAGCCGCCGGAGGCCTCGATGATGTTCCACCATCCGGGCGATCCGGTCGTCGTCTCGCGTTTCAGTCGCGCGCGCACCTCCGGATCCGCCAGTCGTCCGAGGAGTGCCTCGCGTCCGCCTTCGTGTGCCCACGACGGGATGGTCGCCTCGAGGCCGGTGCCGCCGGCCGTGTAGACGTACAAGTCGGCCGCGACATCGACGCCGCGCCGCCGCGCCGCCTCGACGCGCTGTCCGATCTCGGGCATCAGACGCCCCCAGCCGGACGTGTGCGCCACCTTGAGATGAAAGATTTCGACCGGCATGGCGGCCTGCTCGCCGATGTCGATCGCCTCGTCGACGCTATGGACGACTTCGAGCCCCTCGCCCCGGATGTGGCTCGCGTAAATGCCTCCGTACTTCGCGGCCGATTTCGCGACCTCGATGAGCTCGGGCGTCTGCGCGTAGCTCGATGGCGGGTAGATGAGCGCCGTCGTCATGCCCATCGCGCCGCCCTGCATCGCCTGCTCCATGACGGCCTTCATGCGCGCGAGCTCGTCGCTCGTCGGCGCGCGGTTCTCGTTGCCAATCACCGCGACACGCGCCTGCGTCTCGCTGAAGTAGGTGCCGAAGTTGAGGCTGATTCCCTGACGTTCGAGCGTCGCGAAGTACTCGGGGATTCTCTCGGCGGGAACCGGCGTGCCGCCCTCACCCCCGATGGCGGTGGTGACGCCTTCGCGCAGTTTGTTTTCGGCGAGACCGTTGGTGCGGAGCGTCGGACCCGACTGGTCCATCATGTCGATCCAGCCGGGCGATACGTAGCGGCCCACGGCATCGATTTCCCGGCGGCCGCGGCCCGGAACGATTCCGATCCGTACAAAGCGTCCACCGTCGACCGCAACGTCGGCACGAATCGACGGGTTGCCGGCGCCGTCGAGTACCAGCCCGTTCCGAATGACGACGTCGTAAACGGGAGGCGAGCTCTGCGCAGAGACGGCGAGAGAGAAAAGAACGACGCTCGAAGCGACGAAGGAGGCGCGGCGGGACATCGCTCACCCTTTCTGCTTGATTGCCGCCAATCGTAATCGGAGACGCCTCCTCGTGCGACAATTCGGCCATGTTCAGACGCGCGTTTCTGTCTCGTCTCTCCGGGGCGGCTGCCGTGTTCGCGACGCCGCACGAGCGCGGCTACGCGCCCGTCAGCATCGGGTAAGGGCCGCTATGTCCCGAGCGAGCCGCTTCGCCAAGGCTTTTCGCGTCACCGACGGCCGGTCGTTCCGGCTGAAGCACGTCGATCCCGCCGACACGGGTGAGATCCGATCGAAGGACGAGGCCGAGCAGTGGCTGCGGCGCGGACTCGGCCGGCTCATCGAGCTCCAGGAAAAGCTGTACGCGCAGGATCAGTGGGCCCTGCTGCTGATCTTCCAGGCGATGGACGCGGCGGGAAAGGACAGCACGATCAAGCACGTGATGTCCGGCGTCAATCCGCAGGGTTGTCAGGTGTATTCGTTCAAGGCCCCGTCGTCGGAAGATCTCCAGCACGACTTCTTGTGGCGAACGACCCGCTGCCTGCCCGAACGCGGCCGGATCGGGATCTTCAATCGGTCGTATTACGAGGAAGTGCTCGTCGCGCGGGTCGAGCCCGGTGTTCTCGGCCGCCAGCGCCTGCCGCCGGCGCTCGTCTCGAAGCACATCTGGAGCGAACGATTCGAGGACATCAACGCCTTCGAGCGGTACGCGACGCGCAACGGCGTCGCGATCCTGAAGTTCTTCCTGTACGTTTCACGCGCGGAGCAGAAGCGGCGCTTCCTCGGCCGGCTCGAACAGCCGTCGAAGAACTGGAAGTTCTCGGCCCGCGACCTGCAGACGCGCACCGACTGGAGGGCGTACATGCGCGCGTACGAGGACGTGATCCGGGAGACGAGCGCGCCGCACGCGCCGTGGTACGTCGTGCCCGCCGATCACAAATGGTTCACGCGGCTCGCGGTCGCGTCGGCCGTGATCGACGCGCTCGACAGGATGAACCTGGCGTTCCCGACCGTCGATCGCGCGCAGCGCAAGGAGTTGGCCGCGGCGCGCGCCGCGCTCGAAAAGCAGTCCTGATCACTCTTCGCGCAGCGCGATCAACGGATCGACCCGCGCAGCCCGCAGCGCCGGGATCAGACTGCAGGCGCAGCCGACGGCCAAAAGGGTCATCGTGGCGCCGGCGAACGTCGCCCAGTCCTGTGGACTGATCCCGAAGAACAGCGCCGACGCGAGTCCGCCGCCGAACAGGACGACCGGCGCGCCGAGCACGGAGCCGAACACGACCAGCCACAGCGCCTCGCGAACGACACTCCACACGACCTGCGATTGTGAAGCGCCCAGCGCCATTCGGATTCCGAACTCCGGGCCGCGCCGCGCGACGGCGTAGGACAACAGCCCGAACAATCCAAATCCGGCCAGGCCCAACGCGAGCAGGCCGAATCCTGACGTCAGGAACACGATAAGCCGGTCCTGGCTCAGCGTGAGGCTGATGCGCTCGTCGATCGGCGCGATGCCTTCGATGGGCATGTCGGGTGCGGTTCGAGTGACGGCCCCACGCACCGCGTCAATCGCCTGCCTCGGATCTCCGCTCGTTCGCACTTCGAGAGAACGCGCGGCGCCAAACCGCTGCGCCATGGGGAAGAACGCGGCGGGCACCGGAGCGTCCCTGGTATTCAGCTGCCGCGCGTCCTCGACCACGCCGACGATCTCGACGTCTCTCGTCGCAAAGCCGAAACGGCGGCCGACGGCCTGCCCGTCGACGAAGTACCTGGTTGCCAGCGTGCGGTTGACGACGGCGACCTTCGGCCCGTTCGCGACGTCACGCTCCGTCAGCGGACGACCCGCGACGATCGGCATACCAACGGTCTTGAAGTAGTCCGGGCTGACGGCGTTCACGAGGAAAAGGATCTGCTCGTTGGGCGCCGCCTGGTAGCCCTCGATCTGGTAGCCGTCCTCTCGCGCGCGGCAGTTGCTGTGCAGCCCGCACATCGCGAGCGCCGCCGAGCTGACACGTGGAATCGACGCAACGCCGTCGAGCAGACGCTGCTGCAGTGCGGCGAGCTCCTGAGGCCTCGAGGCGGCGAGGCGCGGATCGAGGGCAACCGAAAGCAGATGACCACGCTCGAACCCGAGGTTTGCGTTCGTCAGATTGTGGAAGGACCGGACGAGCAGTCCGGTTCCGGTCACGAGGATGAGCGACACCGCCACCTGGATCACGACGAGGAGGCGCGCGGGCCGCGTGGCGGCGCGGCCCGAGAGCCCTCGCTGGCCCGCTTTGATCGCGGCCGCAAGATCGAGCCGCGTCGTTCGCCACGCCGGGAACAGACCGAACAGCACCACGGACGCGAACGCCACGGCAGCCGTGAAGCCCCAGACACGTAGATCGACGGTCGCAGCGAACGGCGCCTGGCTGGTCGCGGAGGCGGTCGCCGTGCGCACGAGCAGACTTCCGGCCCAGCGCGCGACGAGGAGCGCTGCCGCACCGGCCATCAAGACGACCAGGACGCTCTCGGCGAGCAGCTCCTGCACGAGCCGCGCGCGGTCCGCGCCGAGCGACATCTTGACGGCAAGCTCGCGTTGCCGTCCGGCGGCGCGCGCGAGCAGGAGGTTCGCGACGTTCGCGCACGCAACCAGCAGCACCAGCGCCGCCAGCGCGATGAGGACGTACAGCGGTGTCGCGAACTGCTGGCGCAGCGTGGAGAAGCCTCGTGCGAACGGCTGCAGGACGATGCGCGCGTCTCGCTCGAGCGCCTCCGGGATCGCGCCGTTGAACGGGCTCAGCGCGGCGGCGTTGAACGCGCTGACCGCGGCGCCCGTGCGCTCGGGCGGGACGCGAGCGATCACGTCGAGCCACCAAATCCGCCCCTGCGGCAGCCAGGGCCGGCTCGTATCGGCGCCGTCGGCGCTGTAATTCTGCGAGTACATCACCGCCCGCTGCATCGTGAGCGGGACCCAGATGTCGACCGGTGATTCCAGCCACACGCCGTCGAAGCCCTGCGGAGCGATCCCGATGATGCTCACGGCGGCGCCATTGATCGTGAGCCTCCGGCCGAGCACATCGGGGGCTCCGCCGAACCGTCGCAGCCAGTAGCGATGGCTGACCACGGCCACCGGCGTCTCGATGAGCGACCCGTCGTCTGGCGGCAGCGATTGGCCGAGCGACGGCCGCCGGCCGAGGACGTCGAAGTAATTCGGCGAAACCAGCTGCAGCGACGCGGGCTCGGTCTCCACCGCGCGCTCCATGCGCGTATGCATGCGCGCCACGCGGCTCATCGCCACGACAGCCACGTCCGGCGGCGCGCTTTGTCGAAGGCGCTCGAGCACGGGGCCCGCGAAGCGATTGCCCGAGGCGAGCGGGAAGCCGGCGCGAACCGCGAACAGCCGATCCGGATCCGAAACCGGCAGGGTTCGCAAGGCGACGGCATTCAGCAGCGAGAACATCGCGCTGTTGGCGCCGATGCCGAGGCCGAGCGTGACGACGATGGTGGTCGTCACCAGGCCGTGCTTGCGCAGGGAACGGATCGCATACTGAAGGTCCTGGCGAATCATGCGGCCGTGCTCCTTCGGTGCTTCGACCAGAATGCCGATTGCGGCCTCGAGCCAGAGCCGGATGCGCTCCCACCGGCTCGTGCTGTCGCGATAGCGATCGACGAACACCAGCGTCAGCTCGCGTCCGTACTCGTCGCGGAACGTGCCGGGATAGAGCGAGAGCAGCGCGCGAAAGGCGCGGGCGCTCAGCGGCTCGTTCCGCCCGCGTGATGCAGGCATGTCACGTCCGGCGTGGAAGAAGGCCAGTGGCGCGCGCGTCCGACAACAGGCGCTCCAGCCGCCGCGCTTCGGCCATCGCCACCGCGCGTCCGAGCGGCGTCAGGCGGTAGTAGCGGCGGCGCTCGTCGTCGTGCTCGGGATCCGGCCGCTCCGCGAGCTCCTCGATCAGGCCCTTCTCGAGGAGCCGGCGAATCGACGCGTAGAGGCTGCTGGGGCTGAAGCGCAGCGCGCCGCCCGTCCGCTCGAGCACGTCGCGCATCACCGAATAGCCGTGCCGATCGCGATCGGCGAGCGACACGAGGATGTGAAAGGTATCCCGATGCAGCGGCAGGAACGATTCCGGCGTCGGGGACGACGATCGCGCCGGCCGTGGCGGCATCGGCGCGACTATATCACAAACGGCTATAGTTGAAGCTGAAAGAGCTAGTGAGGCGCGACGCCGACGTACCTCGCACGCGGCCGAATCAGCTGCCCGCTCTCGTACTGCTCGATCGCGTGGCCGATCCAGCCGATCGTCCGGCCGATCGCAAACAGCGTCAGCGCCGACCCGGGTGGCAGCCGCAACACGCGCACCAGGGCAGCGAGCGCGAAATCGATGTTCGGCTTCTCGCGGAGCGTGGACCCCGCCGCGTCGCAGACATCCAGCACGAACGCGAGCTCGCCGGATCGCCGGTACCGATCGCGCAGCTGTTCGAGCAACGCGGTCGCGCGCGGATCCCCGTCGCGATAGAGCGGATGCCCGAAGCCATCGATTGTTTCGCCGCGCCGCAGCCGGTCGGCCACCGCCGCCTGCAGAGTCGCTCGGCTGAAGCCCTCGCGCTCCAGGCGTCTGGCGCCCGCGCGCCGCGAGCTCAGCGACGCCAGCATCGATTCGGCCCGCGCGCTCGCGCCTCCATGCCTCGTCCCTCCAAGCGCCGCGAGCCCGGCGGCGACCACGGCGTAGGGATGGGAACCGGCCGACGCCACACAGCGCGCCGTGAACGACGAGACATTCAGCTCGTGGTCGGCTGACAGGATCAAAGCGCTCCGCAGCACATCGACGCCGCGCGGGCCGACGCCCCACGCGCGTCCGAGCGTCGCCTCGATCGTCGCGCCGGACACTCGCGACAGCGTGGCGGCCTCCGTCAACAGATGCAGGATCCGCCAGCCGGTCAGCGGCACGCTGCCGGCGCGCAAATCGAACGCGTGCGGATCGCGAACGGACCCTCGTGCGAGCGCCGCCTGCGCCCGCGGCACGAAGGGAAGGGTAACGTCCGTCGCGGCGGGCGTCGACGGACGCCGCGGCGGCGGGAACCGCGCGGTGAAGTCACCGGTCCAGATCAGCGAGGCGATCTCTTCGATCGAGCGCGACCGCGACAGCGCCACCGCGTCGTGTCCGCGATAGAAGAGCCGCTGTCCGTCGATCAGGGCAATCGACGACGACAAGACCGGCACGCCCCAGCTCAGCCCGCGGGCGACGGCCTTGTCCGGATCGCGGCGCTCCTCCGTCCGCCGCCGCAGCCGCTCGACGTCGTCGCGTGAATAGCGCCGTTCGCGCGACGATCCGGCCGTCGCCTGCGAGCGCACGAATCCGCGGCTCACGTACGCGTAGAGCGTGGCGCGGCTCACGCGGAGCAAGCGGGACGCTTCGGCGGCGCTCATCCAGCCGCGATCGACCATCATGTTGACTCACGAATCAACATTGACACGATCATACATGGGTCCTACGCTGGCGTCATGGTCAACAGCGGCCTCGAAGGCGTCGTCGCGGCGACGACGCGTCTCAGCGACGTCGACGGCGAACGCGGCGAGCTGATCATCGCGGGGTATCCGGTCGGCGAGCTGGCCGAGCGCGCGACCTTCGAGGAAACGACGTGGCTCCTGTGGCACGGCGAGTTGCCGACGGCGCGCCAGCTGGAGACGTGTCGCGCGGAGCTCGCCGCGCGCCGCGCGCTCCCTCCCGGGGCGCTGGCGCTGCTGCGCGACTGCGCGGCGCGTCACCTGGATCCGATGGACGCGCTGCGGATCGCCGCCGGCACGATCTCGCTCGAGTCCAACGACGCGGCGGCCATCGTCGCGCGCGTTCCGACGATCGTCGCGGCGTACTGGCGTCTGGCTCGCGGCGAAGAGCCGTTGGATCCCCGTCGGGATCTCGGGCACGCCGCGAATTTCCTCTACATGTTGTTCGGCAAACCGCCCGATGCCGAGCGCACTCGCGGTCTCGAGACGTACCTCAACACCGTCGTCGACCACGGGCTCAACGCGTCCACGTTCACGGCTCGCGTGATCACGTCCACCGGTTCGGATCTCGTCTCGGCGGTCGTCGGCGCGCTGGGCGCGCTGAAAGGGCCGCTGCACGGCGGCGCGCCCGGACCCGCGCTCGAGATGGTGTTCGAGATCGGCGAGGCGTCACGCGCCGAGGCGATCCTCCGGCGCAAGATCGAGGCGGGGGAGAAGCTGATGGGATTCGGGCACCGCGTTTACAAGGTGCGCGATCCCCGGACCGACGTGCTCGCGAAGGCGGCCGAACGCCTGTTCACGCGGATCGGCGACATGTCGCTGTACACGCTCGCGCGGGCGGTGGAGACCACGGCGATCCGGCTGCTGGAAGAGTACAAGCCCGGGCGCCGGCTTCAGACGAACGTCGAGTTCTACACCGCGCTGCTGCTCCAGGGACTCGGGCTCGACGTCCCGCTGTTCACGCCGACGTTTGCGATCAGCCGCGTGAGCGGATGGATCGCGCACGCGTTCGAGCAGCAGCGCGCCAACCGGATTATCCGTCCGCAATCGGAGTATGCCGGACCGCGCGGCCGCCGATGGGTGGACGTCGCGGATCGGGCGGAAGCGATCGCCTCAGAGCGAGCGTAGAAACGCGAGCAGCAGCTCCCGGTCGGCGGCGCGGGCGGCCGCGAAGCCGCGGCGCGCCAGCTCCGCTTCGTTGCCGTGACGCCCGATCGCCTCCTCGATGTTGGCCGCGCTGCCGTCGTGGAGCAGCGGCCGCCTGAAGCGCAAACCCCACAGCGGCGCCGTCCGGATCTCGTTGGCCTCCGCCGCGCCCTGACGGATGCCGTCGCCGGTCCCGATGTCGTGGAGCAGCAGATCGGAAAAGAGCGGAACGGGCCGGCGGTTGAAGGCTGGATGCGGGCTCGGTCCCGTCATCAGCGATGGGACGTGACACGCCGTGCAGCCGATCGCGGTGAAGACCCGCTCGCCGTCGCGGATCCGGTCGTCGACCGTCGTACGTGCCACCGGCGCCAGAAAGCGCATGAACGATTCGAAGTTGTCGATGCCGCGCCGGCCGGTGGCCGGATCCCGAACGTCCTCGGGATCCGGGACGAGGTCGCAGGCGCGCATCTGCGCCGCGGAGATTCCGTAGGCTGATTCCTGCGGAAAGAGGTCGTTCGTGATTCCCATCTCGTTGCGATACGCGTCGGCGCCGAAGGCCAGCAGCGTCGCGTGCTGCGCTTTCCAGCCGAACCGGCCGACACGCATGCGGCCGGTGGCCAGATCCTTCACGATCGCCGCGCGGCCGCGAACGCCGTCGCGATTGCGATCCAGCGGGTCCTCGAGGGCGATCAGCGTTTCATCCGGAATCGCCTCGACCAGGCCGGCGCCGAACAGCGGAAACGGAATACGCCGCGCGACGACGTTCATCTCTTCCGGCACGATGGCCTGACAGGTATGCGACGGCGTCGAAAACAGATGCATCAGCGTCTCGCCGTCGGGCGCAAGGGCGCGGAACGTGCCGTCGGGCTCGCGATACGCGGCGCGCATCTCGGTGATGATGCCGCCGCCGCCGATTGCGGGCACGTTGTGACAGACGGCGCAGCTCGTCGCGTTGAACGCCGGACCCAGCCCGTCCTCGACGGTCTCGACCTCGAGAAAGTCCGAGAGTCCATGCCTGAACTCGGAAAAATCGCTCGCGGAGATGCCGGGCAGCGGATCCCCCGGCTTCAGCGTCCGCTCCTGGGCGGCGGGAGCCATGCCGAGCATGCCGGTCGTAAGCGCGACGGCGATGACAACCAGAGCGGGCCGTCGCCGGCTCCCGAGGACCCGGCGTACTGCTGGCAGGACCCGTGCTGCACCTGAAAAGACCTGGCTCATCGCTTCGACTCCACCGCGTCGCGGACCACGACGACACCGCGCATGAAGTCGTGTCCCGCGCCGCACAGGCGCGTGCACTCGATTTCGTATCGACCGGAACGATCGAACTTCGTCGTGACCGTCAGCACGCCTTTGCCGCGCTTCGGCACGACGCCATTGACGTTGGAGCCCTCGATGCGGAAGCCATGCGCCGTGTCTTCGCTCCGCACGCGGAACTCGATCTCTTCGCCCGTGCGAACGACGATTTCCGACGGAAAGAACGAAAAACGTTCGGCGGTGACGTCGATGCGCCGCGGGCCCGCTTGTTCAGACGACGTCGTCGACGCGCAGAGGACGATGGTCGACACCGCGATCAGAATTGCTCCACGCATCTTTTCCTCCAGCTTTTCCTCCAGCTGTCCTCCAGCTGTCCTCCAGCTCTCCTCTTGCCGATCGGTCAGAACCACCAGCCCAGGCCCACGTTGAATGAATTCCGGCCTTTGACGATCGAGCTCTGATTGCGCTGCCAGACGTAGTCGGCTTTGATCGCGACGTCGGCGTCCGGGTAGTACGTGACGCCGGTGATCCACGCGTCGCGATCGAATTCCTTGAGCGGGAGAAACCCGGCCGGCATCTTGTGCTGCGTGTCGAAGTTCTCGTACCGCACGAACGCGACGAGGTCGCGCGGTGAGCCCGCCGCCCAGATTCGATAACCGGCCTCACCGTAGAAGCCGCGGAGGCCTTCGGCGACGTTGGGCGATACGCCGGTCGCGGCGCCGAGGCTCTCGTTCAGCCGCGCGGCATCGCTGATGTGAACGTTGGCGAACTCTCCACGCAGCTCGAGCCGATCGCGACGGTAGCGGACGTCGGCCTCGCCGATGGTCACGGTGGTGTCCAGACGCGGGACCGCGAAGTTCGATTTACCGCGCCACGCGCTGACACCGGCGGTGAGGCCCGGAAAGCCGACGTACTCGAAGCGGCCGGCAACGGCGACGTTGCGTACGTTCGCCTGCGAGCCTTTCTGGCGGCCCTCGCGAATCCCTTCGTCAGCGGTGAACTCGAGCGCGTTCAGCGGCGCGAGCGCGTAGGCGCGATACCGGAATCCGTGGCGGAGCTCGCCGTGAACGCCGGCGCCGGCCTCGAACCACGTCGCCGGAACGATTACTGTGTCGACGAACGGCCGCTCGACGCCGTTGAACACCGGCGGCTCGTGCCGCTCGTTGATGATGCCGATCGGCACAAGCACCATCCCGGCGCGCAGGTTGAACTCGCGGCGGACGAGGAAGTCGATGTATGCCTGCTCGAGCTCCACCTCGCCGGCCTCCTCGCGACCCTCCACGAATGCGTGCTCCAGCTCGAGCTCCCCGACGAACCGAATCCGCGGAGTGAAGCTATGGCTGAAAAGCAGCACGAACCGATGGAAGTCCAGCGAGGCGTCCTGCTGCTGCTCGTTGTTGAGATGGAGCTCCATGTAACCGGAGATCGGTCCCGTCACGCCGGGTGAGTCGCTCGTTTGAGCGTTCGCGACGGCGCCCAGCAGCACAACTGATAGAGCCCATGTGGAAACTGCCACACAAAACTTCATATTTTGAACAATCAAAATACCTCAACGGGCGCAGTCGGTCAACAGATTAGTGCTCGAGGTGTTTTGTGGGTTGGGTGAGATGCCGGCGCGCTGCGGGCTCGTGGCTCGCAGCGCGCCGTGATTGTCTTCCCGAAGAACAGCTATGGCGGCGTCACGGTGCGGGTCGTCGTGGCGCTCTTGCCGGTGCTGTCGGTGACGGTCAATGTCACGGTGACCGGCGTCGTGCTCCCATACGTTTTCGTCACGGACAAGCCGCTGCCTGTCGTGCCGTCACCAAAATCCCACTGATAGCTTGTGATGCTGCCGTTTGGCGAGCTCGAGCCTGATGCGTTGAACGTCACTTGCTTCGAGCCGGCCGCGCCATTCGTCGCAGTGAACGTCGCGTTCACCGCGCCGTTGACGAAGATGCCGGTCGATCCGGATCCGCTTTCGCCGCTGCTGTCGGTCGCAGTAGCCGTGATCGTGTACGAACCACCGGACGTGTAGATGTGCTGGACGCTCGAGACGCTGCCCGAAAACGTCTGGCTCGTGTTGTCGCCGAAGTCGACGAATACCGAGGTAATCGTGTTGCCGGTTGTCGGCGTCGCGGTGATGGTGATCTTGGTCGGCGTGTTGGGCGTCGTATTGTCCGGCGCGCTCACGGTCACGGTCGGCTTCGCGCGCGCAGTCACGTTGACAGCCGTCGAGGCGGTCGATGAATCGCCGAACGAGTCGGTTCCCGTGACAACAACCAAATAAGATCCGGCGCGGTCGTAGCGATGCGAAATCGCCGCGGGTTGCCCGCCGAACGTCGAATTCGAGCCGTCGCCCCAGTCCACCTTGAGGCCGGTAATCGGACTCGCACCGGTTCCATACGTGAGCGCAATCGAAACGGTCTGGCCCGCCGTCGGGTTCGCAGGCGTCACCGCGCCGACTGAAATCGTATTCACCGAGTTGACCGTGACGGTGACGTCCTTCGAGGGCGCGGCCGTCGTCGTCGTTCCGCTCGTCGTCGAGATTCCCGCCGTCGCCGTGACCTTGGCGGTGCGACTGGTGGTGAGCGTCGCCGCCGCGACACCGTTCGCGTCCGTCGTCGCGGACGAAGGACTGACCGCTCCGACGTCGGTCGTGAACGTGACCGGAACGCCCGCCAGCACATTTCCGGACGTGTCGAAGACGATCGCCCTGATCGTGGACGAGCCGCCGGTCGCCGGTATCGTCGTCGGACTCGCGTTCAACGTCAGGCTGCCGACCGCCGCGGTGCCGAGCGCGATCTTCAGCGCGTTCGCGGCGGCGACGACGGCGCCGCCGGAGGAGGCGGTGATGGTCGCCGTGCCGTTCGCGCCGTTCGCCTTGAACGTCGCCGTGGCGCGGCCGTTGATGTCGGTTTGCGTTTCGCTCGGCTCGATCGTTCCCAGCGTCGTCGTAAAGATGACGTGGGTGCCGCTGTGCGGCGGCGTGCCGCTGGCCTCGATAATCTGCACGATCAACTGCATCGTCCCGTTCGCCGGCAGGGCCGTGGCCGAAGCCGTCAACGTGATCGTGGAGCCTGTCGGTGCCAGCAAGGGAACTCGCTGACAGGCCGAGATCAAGATCGGCAGCGCCAGGGACACGATTACCACGCGTGCGAGCCGAGGAAAGCGTGCTATATTCAAGATTCTAGGCATCTTATAGCCATGAAACGACTTGGTCAAGACGGATACGCGATGGTGGCGCTGCTCGTCGGCCTGAGCGTGATGGCGGTGCTCCTGACGGTCGCCATGCCGGCCTACAAACAGATGTCTCGGCGCGAAAAGGAAGAGGAACTAGTCTTCCGCGGACAGCAGTACGCACGCGCGCTGCGGCTGTTCGGCATGAAGTACGCGAACGCCGCGCCGCCGAACATCAACGTGCTCATCGAGCAGCGTTTCCTGCGCAAGAAGTACAAGGACCCCATCACTAACGACGATTTTCAGCCGGTTCTGGCCGGCGGCGCGATTCCCGGCACGACGAGCCCTGCACAGATTGGCTCAGCGGGTCAGCGCGGCGGCGCCGCGACACCGGGTGCAGCGACGTCGCGCGGCACGACACCGGGAACCACGGCGGGCGTCGGCTCGCCGGGCGCAAGCACCGCGGGCCGAGGCTCGGGACCGCTTGGTGGCACGACGGGACCGGTCGGCGGCGTCATCGGCGTGACGAGCAAAAGCAAAGACCTGTCGATTCGCCTCTACAACGGTCGCAATCATTACAACGAGTGGGCGTTCGTGTACACGCCGCAGGTGCAGGCGCCGGGAGCGGTTCCCGGTGTCGGCGTCCCGGGACAGCGAGGCGGACCGGGCACCGGACAGAATCCGTTCGGTGGCGGCATTACGGGTCCGGGCGGTGGCCGCGGCGGGCGCGGCGGACAAACTCCTCAGCCGCCGAATCGCGGTGGAGGCGGAGCGGGGACGCCGCCGGGACGCGGAAATCCCGGCACGTCACCGTTCGGCCCTTCGTCGCCGTTCCAGCCGGCGCAACCGATTCAGCCCGGTCGCGGACGCGGCCTATAACGGTTCGACCGCGGCTTCCTCTTCCGCGAGACGCCGCGCGATCACGTACGCCGTCCCGACGGAGACGACGATCAGCACACCGCCCCTCACGGCGCTCCGCAGCAGCAGCTCGCCGACGCCAAACAGCGCCGAGTAGATCAGCACGCAGCCGAGCACCGCGTTGACCAGCTCGCGGCCGAGCGATCCGGACGCCGGCTCGACGCGAGACTGTCGGGCGATCGGCTCCCATCCGCGACCGTGCGGCCGCACGCGCTCGTAGAACGTGTGCAGCGTGCTCGCCGGTTCCGGCTTCGTCAGGAACGTCACCGCAAGCCAGACCATCGTCGTGACGGCCACCGTGATCAGCATGATGTAGGCGAAGTCACGCGGCCGATCGCTGTCCCATTTCAAGGCGAGCTGCAGATACAGCGAGACGACCGCGGCGGTCGCCATCGCCGAGACTTCCGACCACGCGTTGATCCGCCACCAGAACCATCGAAGGAGCAGCACGCCGCCGGTGCCCGCGCCCGTCACGATCAGGAGCTTCCACGCCTGCTCGATGGACGCGAGGTGAAGCGTGACGTAGATCGACACGAGCATCAGCGCGACGGTGACGACCTGCGACACGAGGACGTACTCGCGCTCGCGGCCGTTCGTCCGGAGAAACCGTCGATAGAAATCGTTCACGACGTAGGAAGCGCCCCAGTTCAGTTGCGTGCCGATGGTGGACATGTACGCCGCGGCGAAGGCGGCGAGCATGATGCCGCGCAGCGACGGCGGAAAGACCGCAGGGTCCATCAGCGTCCGCACGTAGCCGGATTCCTTGTCGGCGAGCGTTGGATACAGCACGAGCGAGGCGAGCGCGGTCAGGATCCAGGGCCACGGCCGCACGGCGTAATGCGCGATGTTGAACCACAGCGTCGCGAACAGGCCGTGCCGCTCGTTCTTCGCCGAAAAAATCCGCTGCGCCACGTACCCGCCACCGCCCGGCTCCGCGCCCGGATACCAGCTGGCCCACCAGTTCACGCCGAGGTACACGAACAGCGTGATCGCCGGCATCCACGCGGAATCGGTCGAGGGGAAGAACGCGAGGCGCGATCCTCCGTCGGCGGATCGATCCAGGGCGCGAATCTGCGACTCGAGCGCGCCAAGACCGCCCACGGCGCGCACGGCGAAATAGGCGAGCGCCACGACCATGCCCATCTTCAGCACGAACTGCACGAGATCGGTGACCAGCACGCCCCACAGCCCGGCCAGGGTCGTGTAGAACGCCGTGAAGATCAGCATCGCGAGGAGCGCCCACAACGCACCGTTCGCGTCGAGCCCGAGGGTGACCTGCAGGATCTTCAGCATCGCGAGATTGACCCAGCCGATGATGATGCAGTTGATCGGGATCCCCAGATAGAGCGCCCGGAAGCCGCGCAGGAATGCGGCCGGCGTGCCCGAGTAGCGCAGCTCGGCGAACTCGACGTCGGTCATCACGCCGGCGCGCCGCCAGAGACGCGCGTAGACGAACACGGTCAGCATGCCGCTCGCCGCCATGCTCCACCAGAGCCAGTTGCCGGCGATGCCGTAGCGAGCGACCATCCCCGTCACGACGAGCGGCGTATCCGCGGCGAACGTGGTCGCGACCATCGACGTGCCCGCCAGCCACCACGGTACGTCGCGGCCCGACAGGAAGAACTCGCTCGTGCTGCCGGTGGCCCGGCGCGCGTAGTACAGGCCGATGGCGAGATTCAGGGCGAAGTAGGCGCCGATGACGATCCAGTCGGTCGTGGTCAGCGTCATGGCTCGCTCAGACGTCGCCGAGGGCGTCGTGGAACGCTCGGCGCACCGCGCGCATTTCTTCGACTGTACCGCCGCCGCAGACGCGGTTCGTCAGCAGCACGAAGTATCGATTCCGCGCCGGGTCGATCCAGAGCGACGTGCCCGTGAAGCCGACGTGGCCGAACGCCGCCGGCGACATCCGCTCGCCGCACGACGACGTCGGCAGCATCGTATCCCAGCCGAGCGCACGCGAGCTGCCGGGGACCGTGGAGCGCGTGGTGAACTCGCGGACGCGCGACGGCGTGAGCGGCGCAGGCGAGCCGGTGTCGCCACGCACGGCGCGCAGGATCGCGCGCGCGAACGCACCAACGGCCGGCGCCGTCCCGAAGAGTCCCGCGTGACCCGCGACGCCGCCGAGCACCGCGGCGTAATCGTCGTGCACCTCGCCGGTCAGCGTGCGGCCGCGCCGCGGATCCTCGTCCAGTGGGTAAGTCGGTGCGACCAGGTGGCGGGCCGCCGGATCCACCTCGAAGGTCAACCCTTCGTCGGGCCAAATGGCGCGGAACTGCGCCGCCAGCGAGTCCGCGCCGCGATCCGCGACGAGGAACCCGAGCAGGATGAACCCGAGATCGCTGTAGACCGACTGCGATCGAGGAGCGTACTCGAGACGGATCGCACAGATGTCGTGCTCGAACTCGCGGCGACTCTCGGGCGGATGGTCCACGAGGCGCGCCGGCAGCCCCGACGCGTGCTCGAGCAGGTCGCGCACGACAACGCTCTCGCGATCCGCGCCGAGCCATTCCGCGAAAAACCGCTCCAGCCGATCGCTCAGAGACACACGTCCCGCGTCCAGCAGCCGCATCACGACCGTGGTTGTGGCAATGACCTTGGTCAGCGACGCAAGATCGAACACCATGCCCGGCGTGACAGGCGTCGCGTCGTCGAACGAGCGCGTGCCGATCGCTTCGGTCCAGAGGACCGCTGCGGCATCGCCGACCTCAGCCACCGCGCCTGGAAAGACGCGCGCGTTGCGGGCGTCCACCAGAACGCGCCGCGCATCGCCGACGTCGGCGGTCACGTCACCTTCGAGGCGACGCGCGCGACCGCGCCGGAACGGGATGACTTCAGCCCGGCGAGCCAGGCGACGCCAACCGTTGTCATCGCGCCGATGAACACGTACCAGGTGAACGCAATCGTCGTCCAGCCCCAGACGAACGTCATCACGACGAGCCCCGCGATCATCCCGACGAAGACCGCGCGCTCGCCGATCGAGGGCACGAGCGTGCCGAGAAGGAACGCGCCGAGCACCGATCCGGACGCGTAGGACAGGACGGCAAGTCCGGCGTCGAGCACCGACCGCTGCATCCACTGCGCAGCAACAGCCACGCCAATCTGGACGACACCCCAGATGACGGTCCACATCCGCGACACGCGCATCAGCGTCGGCTCGTCCGCGTCCGGACGGATGTACTTGACGTAGAAGTCGTTCACCGTCGTGGCGGCCATCGCATTGATGGACGGCGACAGCGCGGCGGCGACAATGGCGGCGACGATGAACCCCGCGGCGCCGTGGCTCAGCGCGGTGACGATGAAGGTTGGGAGGAGCTCGTCGTTGCGCGCGATCGAGCGGGGGAGCGGCACATGCTGGTAGTACGTGAACAGCATCACGCCGATGACGAGGAACAGCACGAACTGCGCGAACACGAGGAAGCCACTCAGGACGAGCCCGCGTGCGGCCTCACGCTGCGACCGCGCGGCCAGCAGCCGCTGCACGAGGAACTGGTCCGTCCCGTGCGTCGACAACGTCAGCGCGATGCCGCCGATGACGCCGGCCCATAACGTGTACGGCTGCGCGAGCGCCGTGGTCGGGTTCAGCACGCGAAACTTGCCGGCCGCGCTGCCGACGCGAACCACCTCGCTCCATCCTCCCGGAATCAGCGCGAGGAGCGAAACGAAGACGACGGCGGCGCCGGCGACGTAGACGAAGAGCTGGACGACGTCGGTCCAGATCACCGCCGACGCGCCGCCGCGCACGGTGTACACGATCATCGCGACGCCGAGGACCACCACCGCGAGGGTCACCGGCACGTGGGTCACGACGGAGATCACGAGCGCGGTCGCAAACAGACGGACGCCGTCCGCGAGCGCACGCGTGATGAGGAAGATCACCGCGGAGAGATTCTTCACGCGCGCGCCGAACCGCCGCTGCAGCAGCTCGTACGACGTCATCAGCTCGCCGCGAAAGTACGCCGGGAGGAAAATCGCGCTGATGATGACGCGTCCGATGATGTAGCCGAACACGAGCTGCAGGAACGTCATGTCGCTCGCGTACGCCGTCGCGGGCACGCCGACGAACGTCAGCGTGCTCGTCTCGGTCGCGACGATCGTGAAACAGATCGCCCACCACGGCACCGACTGGCCCGTCAGGAAATAATCGCGCGTGGTTTTCTGGAACCGGGCGAAGTAGGAACCGAACGCCGTGATCGCGGCGAGGTAGCCGCCAATCACGGCGTAGTCGAGCCACGTCAAAACCATCTAGGGTGCGGCCGCGAGAGTAACATAGAAGCCACACCCTGCATGCAGAGCCCGGGACATGTGCTTGGTATCGATGCCGGCGGTACGAAGACGGTGTGCCTGCTGGCGGACCAGTCGGGCGCCGTGCTGGCGGAGAGTCGCGGGCCGGGCGCGAATCTCCACGCGGCGGGCGAGCTCGCCGTCGAGCGCGTGTTGCAGGACGTGATGGGGCAGGCGATCGGCGGCCGCGCGATCGCACCCGGCGCCATCTGTCTCGGCATCGCCGGCGTCGACGGCAACGAAGAAGCGCGGACCGTGTGCGCGATGATGGCGCGCATCGGCTACGGCGCGCGAACGCTCGTGGTCAACGACGCGCTCATCGCGCTCGTCTCCGGCGCGCACGACGCGCCCGGCATCGTCATCATCGCCGGGACCGGATCCATCGTCTATGGCCGCAACGAAAACGGGGAGGCGGCGCGGGCCGGCGGGCGCGGCCACATGATCGGCGACGAGGGAAGCGGTTACTGGATCGGCCGCGAGGCGCTCGCGGCGGTGATGCGAGCGGCGGACGGACGCGGGCCGCAGACGCAGCTGTCGTCCGACATCCTGGCGTATTTCGGCATCAGGGACGTCTCACGCCTTCCACGCATTGTCTACGACCGCGCGCACCCGCGCATGGCGGTGGCGGCGCTCGGTCCGCTCGTGCAGCAGGTCGCGGCTCGCGGCGACGCCGTGGCGACGCGAATCCTCGAGCGGGCCGCCGAGGAACTGGTATTGGCGGCGCAGTCGGTCACCACGCGTCTCGGAATGCGCGGCGACGCCTTCACGTTCTATCTCGCGGGCGGCGTGTTCCGCGTGGTCCCGTGGCTCGTGACGGAGCTCGAACGCCGGCTCGTTGAACTCGCCCCGCGGTGTGAGGTCGAGCGCCTGAGCCGGGAGCCGGCGACCGGCGCGGTCTGGCTGGCGCTGTCGGAATTGCGAGGCGGCGCCCGCATCCCGAAGTACAAAGCGTCGTGATTCGGGATTTGGGACTCGGGATTCGGATCTAGGTGCGGATACGAATACTTCAGACGCCGGACGCGGTGGCGCGTGCCCTGGCCAGCGACATTTCTCGCGCGATCCGGGCGCATTCGCGTCTGGTCCTTGGCCTGCCCACCGGACGCACGCCGATTCCGTTGTATCGGGAGCTCGTGCGCCTGCACGAGGCCGGCCGCGTGAGCTTCTCACGCGTCGTCACCTTCAACCTCGATGAATTCCGCGGCGTCGATCGCCGCAATCCGAGCAGCTATTACGCGTTCATGCGGCGCCATCTGTTCGATCACGTGAACCTGGCGCCGCGGCGCGTCCATTTTCTGAACGGCGTGGCGCGTGACGTGGCTCGCGAGTGTGCCCGCTACGAACGGGCCATCGCGCACACCGGAGGCATCGATCTGCAGATCCTGGGGCTCGGCGCCAATGGACACATCGGGTTCAACGAACCCGGCGACGCGCTGGTCGCGCACACGCATCCGATGCGGCTGCGCCAGGCCACGCGCCGCGCGAACGCCGTGTTTTTCGGCAACCGGCTGAACGCCGTGCCGCACGAAGCGCTGTCCATGGGGATGGCAACGATTCTGTACGCGCGGCGAATCGTGCTGATCGCGACCGGCGCGACGAAAGCGCGATGCGTGCAGCGAATGATCGAGGGTCCGGTGACGCCGAGGCTCCCGGCGTCGTTCCTGCAGCTGCACCACGCCGCCGAAGTGTGGCTTGACGCCGCCGCCGCTAGCCGACTTTCAACAGCTCTTTCAGCCGCGCTTCGACGTCCTCGCCGATTGCGTCCTTGACAAAGTCGTGCGCGCGGCGCAGCCGCGACAACGACTGCGTGTAGGTGAGGCCGGCTTTCTGCATCACGATCGCTGCCTTCACGTTCCAGTGCGCCTTCCGGAGGAGCTTGTCCGCCTCGTCGTAATCAAGGCCGGTAACGATGGTGATGATGCGCCGCGCGCGGTCCTTCAACTTCTCCGATCCCATCTGGACGTCGACCATCAGGTTCCCGTAGGTCTTCCCGATGCGGATCATCGCGGCGGTCGTGAGCATGCTGAGAACGATTTTGGTGGCGGTCCCGGCTTTGAGCCGCGTCGATCCGGCGATCACCTCCGGACCGACCGCCGGCGCGATGGTGAGATCGACGAAGGTCTGAAGCTCGGTTCGCGGATCGCAGGTGACGAAGATGATCTTCGAGCCGGCGCGGC
>Ga0114129_10001882_pt1 | contig 28617 bp, 26 predicted proteins | sample RhiMetdeltSRZDD1_FD_80071 | JGI IMG/M metagenome (GOLD analysis project Ga0114129, IMG submission 80071) | Populus rhizosphere microbial communities from Tennessee, USA - Rhizosphere MetaG P. deltoides SRZDD1 (version 2) (version 2) | ecosystem: Host-associated > Plants > Roots > Rhizosphere >... | reverse complement strand
TGTCGTTCGCCGAGCTCGGCCGCCGCGTCGGGCTCACCGCGCCGGCCGCGGCCGAGCGCGTGCGGCAGATGGAGGACGCCGGCATCCTCCGCGGCTATCGCGCCGACGTCGGCCTCGAGCGGCTCGGCCTCGCGGTGACCGCGATCATCCGCGTCAGCGCGCCGGAGGAGAGGTGCCCCGCGCTCAAGGCCTGCGTGAAGACGCTGCGCGAGGTCGTCGAGTGCCACCACGTGACCGGCAGCGACGCCTACGTGTTACGGGTCAAAGCGACGTCGGTGGGTCACCTCGAGGCGGTCATCGAGACGCTCGGTCGCTTCGGTACGCCGACGACCTCGATCATCCTGTCGTCGCCGGTGGCATCGCGCGCCGTTGCCGAGCCGCCGGTCGGCTGGCCGCTCGCGCTCGCGGCGAGGCGCGCCACCGCATCGCGCGCCGGCGCCGGCCGCGCCGCCACGCCGGCGCGGCGCTAGAAGGGCCCCGCCGCCTCGTCCTGCCGCCAGATGTGGACCCGCCCCGAGCGCGCGGTCACGACGACGTCGATCGTCGTCGCGCTCGGCGCGTCCGCACTGGGACGGATCTCGACCTTCTCGATGTCGTCCATCGCGAGCCCGCGCTCGTCGAGCTCGCGCTGAAAGACCGGCCAGTTTCCGGGCACGAAGCCGTAGGTCATGCAGTCCTCCGGTCAGCGGGGCGCATCGGCGCTGTCCATCGGCGTCCAGCCGAGCACGTCGCGCGCATGCGCGACGTCCCGGTAACCATACTTCAGATTGGACACGACATAAAAGACGTCGAAGCGCACGGACGGCGGCGCCTCGACGCACGCCTCGAGCATCCGCACGATGTCGCGCTGGCTGCACCACACGGTGACGTCGCGCGCCGTCGTCGGCCGGTCTTCCACCTTGACCCGACCGATGCGCAGGCAGATGACCGACATCCCGTGCGTGTCGGCGTAGTGACGCCCGAGCGCCTCGCCCCAGATCTTGCTGGCGCCGTAGAGCCCGCTCGGCCGCAGCGGTGACTCGTGTGTGAGGGGCGAGATCGGGCCGGCCTCCGCGTAGCGGCCGGCAACGAGATGGCTCAGCGGCGGCTCCCGCTCCCAGCCGCTGACGGTGGCGCCACTGCTCGCGAAGATGACACGCGTCACCCCGGCCATCCGCGCCGCCTCGAAGACGTGATATGTCCCGACGACGTTCGAGCGCATGATCGCCTCGGGCGGCTGGCTGTCGCCGGCGGCCGCCGCCAGATGCACCACGGTGTCGATGCCGTCGAATGCGGGCCGGATCGCGCCGAGGTCTCCGAGGTCGGCGCGGTGAGTGTCGACGCCGGGCACCGCGCGCCGGTTCAGCGCGCGCAGCGCGTATTTGCCCTCGACGTGCTTGCGGAAGGCCCCGCCAATGAGCCCGCTCAATCCGGTCACGAGAATGCGTCGTGGTGTCATCTCACTCCGTCGATCGGCAGTTCGGGGTTGTACGTGTGCAGCGCGCGCGCCGCGACGTACGCCGCGAGGTCGGGCGTCGCGAGCACCGCGGGATCGCGCAGCCACTCGGCCTCGGCCACGACGTGCTGCAGCGTGGCCGTCTCGGCCGGCGCGAGCGACCGTCCGCCGGCGCGGCGCTCGAGGAGCTGCTCGATCGCGGGGCCGTCCGCCGTGAGCAGGATCCCGAGCAGTGTCAGACGATAGCAGTCGCGCCCAGCCGCGTCGCGGTAATCGAACACGATGCTGCCGCCCAGGTGCGCGAGCGCGGAGCGGACGTCGCGCACGCCCCGGTGCAGGTAGACCTCGCGCATGTCGGCGCGGGCGATCCACTCGCCGCGCTCGAGCCGGTGCTTCCAGACGTAGTTCAGCGGCTCGGTCCGCTCACCGAGCTCCTTGCGGAAGCGATCGAGCGGGCGCAGCTAACGCTCCAGCTCGCGGTTGACTCCAAAGTCCGCGGGCACCGGCGGGCCCCACCGATAGAGCGCGTCCTCGGGAGGGAAATCCCGCGGCTGCCACGCGCACGTTTCCGGAATGTGGTCGAGGTCGTGAAAGTACTCCGCCCACGAGCCCCACGGGTCCCGCACGTAATAGAAGTAGTTGGAGCCGATCACGTGGCGCCCCAGCCCCCAGCCGACGGGGATGCCGGCGTCGTGCGCGCGCTGCATCCCCATCGCGATCTCGTCGATGCCGCCGACCTCGAACGAGCCGTGATGGAAGCCGGGCCCTTCCGAGGCGAGCAGCGCGAGATTGTGATGGTCGGGCGTGCAGCGCAGGAAGGCGATGATGCCGGGGCAGCGGTCGGACAGCTTCATGCCGAGCACGCGCGTGTAGAAATCGATCATCCGCTCGAGGTTGCCGGAGAAGAGCAGGATGTGGCCCAGGCGTCGCGGCCGCGCGTCGAAGCGGTCGGGGCACCCGCGCGCCGCGACGCGCGAGGTGTGTCCGGGGCTGTTCAACGCCAGCGGCGGATCGGCCGGTGGCGCCTCGCCCGCCTCGGGACGGATGTTGACGAGGTTGCCGTCGGGATCGCGCACCCACAGGCCGCCGTCGGACGCCCCGCGCGGCGGATCGACGGCCGTCACCCCCGCGCGCGAGAGCGACTCGCGCGTCGCCTCGAAGTCTGCGCCGGGGGCGCCGAAGGCGACGTGATGCAGCCGCTTGCGCGGCCCGGCATAGAGCAGCACGGTTTCGCGCTTGAGCGACGCGGGACGCAGGCGCACAGCCCCGTCGCGACTCGACTCGTCCACGAGGCCGAACCCGGTATAGAACTTTTCGCCGACCGTCTGATCGGGAATCTCCAGCGCGTAGTGCAGCAGCGCTTTCACCGCCATTGTTCCACCTCCGAAAGGTCTGCGGGCCAGTGTACCGCCATCAGGCGCGCCCGCGTTCGCGCAGCGCTCGCACGACGCGCTCCGGCGTGATCGGCTGCTCCGTCAGCATCGCGCCGAGCGGCGCGAGCGCGTCGTTGACGGCGTTGAGAATGGCCGCCGGCGCGCCGGTCGTTCCCGCCTCGCCGGCGCCCTTGTAGCCGCCCGCGATCGACGGCGCCGGGCTCTCGAGATGGTGCAGCTCGAGCGGCGGCACGTCGGCCGCGGTCGGCACCGCGTAGTCCATGAGCGTGCCGCACACCGGCTGCCCCGCCTCGTCGTAGGCGCACAGCTCCATGAGCGCGCCGCCGAGCCCCTGCGCGACGCCGCCGGCGATCTGCCCCTCGACGAGCGCGGGATTGACGACGCGCCCACAGTCGTCGACGGCCACGTAGCGCAGCACGCTGACGCGGCCGGTCTCGACGTCCACGTCGACCACCGCGAGGTGGGCGCCGTTGGTGAACGTCCACGGCTGCGCGTTGGTGAAGTGCACGGTGGCGTCGAGGCTCGGCTCGAGGCCCTTCAGCGCGTTGCTGCGGAAATGCACCGTGCGTGCGAGCTCGCCGAGGGCGAGGCCGCGGTCGGGCGCGCCGCGCACGTGCGCGCGCCCACCGACCAGCTCGATGTCCTCGGCGTGCGCCTCCAGCAGCGTCGCCGCCGCGCGGCGGATCTTGTCCGCGAGCGCGCGCGAGGCCAGGAGCGTGGCGCTGCCGCCGATCGGCATCCCGCGGCTGCCCCACGTGCCGCCGCCGTACGGCATCAGCGCCGTGTCGCCCGAGCGCACGGCCACGGCGTCGGGGGCGACGCCGAGCTCGTCGGCGATGATCTGCGCGAACGCCGTCGGCATTCCCTGCCCCTGATCGGTGACGCCGACGAGCGCCGTGACGGCGCCCGAAGGCTCCAGCCGCACCGTCGCGCCGTCCTGCCCCGAGATCGGCGCGCCGCCGATGCCGTAGAACTGCGCGCCCGGGCCCGTGAGCTCGATGAAGCACGACAGGCCGAGGCCGACGTGGCGGCCCTGGGCGCGCGCGGCCGCCTGCTGGCGGCGCAGGTCGTCGTATTTCGCGACGTCCAGCAGCCGGTCGAGCGCCGCGCGATACGAGCCGCTGTCGTACACGTTGCCAGTGGCGGAGGTATAGGGCAGCTCGTCGGCGCGAACGAGATTGCGCCGGCGCACCTCGGCGGGGTCCAGGCCCACGTCGCGTGCGATCAGATCCAGCATGGACTCGGTCACCGCGGCCGCGATCGGATGGCCGACCGCGCGGTACTGCGAGGTGATGACCTTGTTCTGCGCCACGACCCGCAGCGCCCCGTCGTAGTGGCGGACGCGATAGGGCCCGGGCAGCAGGCGCAGAACCTGGCCGCCCTCGACGACACTCGAGCGCGGGTACGCGGAGTACGGTCCCACGGCGGCGGTGATCCGCGCGCGCATTGCCGTCACGACGCCGTCGTCGCCGCCGGCCACCTCGACGTCGATCGTCTGGTCGCGGGCGTGGATGTCGGAGACGAAGGACTCGCGCCGCGTGGCCACGAACTTCACCGGCCGACCGAGCGTCATGGCGAGCGCGACGGCGGCGAGATCGTCCTGGTAGACGTGGATCTTGATGCCGAACGAGCCTCCGACGTCCGGCGCGATCACCCGTACGCGATGCTCGGCAAGGCCGAAGAGGTCGGCGAGCACCGCTTGCATCATGTGCGGCACCTGCGTGGAGATCCAAATCGTCAGCGCCCGCGTGGCCGGCTCGAACTCCGCGAGCAGCCCGCGCGGCTCGATGGGCACTCCGGTGTGGCGGCCGCTCGTGAACCGGCGCCGCCAGACGCGCGGTGCCGCTGCGAACGCCGCGGCCGCGTCGCCGCCGTGGAGCTGCGTCTCGTAGATGATATTGTCGCCGAGGTCCGGATGGATCAGCGGCGCCTCCGCGTGCTCGGGCGTGACCGCGGCCGGCAGCGGCCGATAGGTGACGTCGACGAGCGCCGCCGCGTCGTGGGCGGCCGCCGCCGTGTCGGCCGCGATCGCCACCACGGCCTCGCCGACGCAGCGCACGCGCTCGACGGCCAGCGGAAGCATCGGGCCGGTCTTCATGCCGCGGTAGTGCTGCAGGATGCCGCGATAGGGCTTGCACAGTTGTGCCGCGTCGGCGCCCATGAGCACCGCGACGACGCCCGGACTGTTCCGAGCGGCCTCGACGTCGACGCGTTCGACCGTCGCGTGCGCGTGAGGGCTGCGCACGAACGCGACGTGCACCATCCGTGGCAGCGTGAGGTCGTCGACGTACCGGCCGCGACCGGTCAGCAGGCGCGGGTCGTCCGAGCGCTTGAGCGGCGCGCCGACGTGGGGCATGGACGCGAGGCTAGCATGGCGGCGTCGGCGGTTTGACAGCCCTCCAGCCCACCCCTATGATCGGCGCCACTCAGCCCGAAGAGGAGTCGCCCATGAATCGCCGCGTGTTTCTGACCACGACCGCCGCCGGCGCCGCGATCGTCGCGTTCCCCGCGGTGCTGCGCGCGCAGACCAAAGATCCGATCCGCATCGGTTTCCCGCTGCCGCTCACGGGCCCCTTCGCCGCCATCGCGGGCGACATGAAGCAGGGCGCCGAGCTCGGCGTGGACGTCCTCAACGCCAAGGGCGGCATCCTCGGCCGCAAGGTCGAGCTGCTGGTGCGCGACGACCAGCTCAAGCCGCAGATCGGTGCGCAACGAACGCAGGAGCTCATCGAGAAGGAAAACTGCCAGTTCATCATCGGCGGTCTCGCCGCGCACGTGCAGATGGCCATCAACGAGCAGACCAAGAAGGCCAAGGTGCTGTTCATCTCGACCAGTCAGTCGGACGAGATCAGCGCCAAACCCGACACGAGCCCGGTGACGTTCCACGAGGCCCTCAACCCGACGATCACCTCGCGCGTGGTCGGCAAGTGGGTCATGGAGAACCTCGGCAAGAAGTGGTGGATCGTCTACGCGGACTACGCGTGGGGTAAGCAGAACAACCTGGTCCTCACCGAGACCAACAAGAAGCTCGGCGGCACGGTTCTCGGATCCACGCCCTACCCGCTCGGCAGCGCCGAGTTCTCGGCGCACCTGCCGAAGATTCAGGCCGCCAAGCCGGACGTGCTCATGGCCGTCACGCCGGGCGCCGACGACATCGCCTTCCTCAAGCAGGTGAAGAGCTTCGGCATGCATCAGCAGATGAAGCTGGCCAAGCCGCTGCACTGGATCTCCGTCGCCAAGCAGGGCGGCCCCGAGCTCTACCAGGACGTCTACGGCGGCATCAACTTCTACTGGGAACTTCAAGATTCGATCCCCGAGGCCAAGCGCTACGTCGACGCGTTTCAGAAGAAGTTCAGCATCCCGCCCGGCGACTACGGCGTCTACGCCTACAGCGCCGTGCTCGAGGTCGCGCGCGGCTCGGAGCTGGCCAAGTCGACCGACGGCGAGAAGGTTGCCGACGCGCTACGCAAGAACCCGACGTACAGCCACGTCAAGGGCAAGCAGTGGTGGCGTGCGTGCGACAACAAGTCGTTCCAGGACATGTGGATCCTGAAGGGCCGCGCGCCGGGACAGACCAAGGGCGACTGGGGACTGCTCGACGTCGTCGCGCGCGTGCCGGCCACCGAGGACATGGACCGCACCTGCGCGGAGAAGGGGCACACCGCCTAACCCGCCGTGCCCGACATCTCGCTCGCGGCGCTGGCCGCCCAGGTTTTCACGGGCCTGGTGCTCGGCGGGATCTTCGTCCTGCTCGCCGTCGGGCTGTCGCTGATCTTCGGCCTCATGACGGTCGTGAACTTCTCGCACGGGGCGCTGTACATGCTCGGCGCGTACTTCGGCTTCGTGCTCATGGGGCGCACGGGCAGCTTCCTCGTCGCCCTCGTGGTGGCGCCGCTGCTGGTGGGTGTGTTCGGGCTCTTCGTCGAGCGCTTTCTCATCCGTCCGCTCTACGGTCGCTCGCCCGACGACCCGCTGCTGCTGACGTTCGGGCTCTCTCTCGTGCTGGTCGAGGTCGCGCGGCTCATCTGGGGCAAGATCGGCGTCACGCTCGACCCGCCGCGTGCGCTCGCCGGCGCCGTCAATCTCGGCTTCACCTACTTTCCGAGCTACCGGCTCTTCGTGATCGCGGTCACCGCGGTGGTGCTGGTCGCGCTGTGGCTGTTCCTCGAGAAGACGAACGTCGGGCTGGTCATCCGCGCCGGCTCGCGCGATCCCATGATGGTGCGCGCGCTGGGCTTCGACGTCGGGCGCATCTGGTTCCTCGTGTTCGGGATCGGCACCGGCCTGGCCGGCCTCGCGGGCATTCTCGCCGGCCCGATGCGCGGCGCGTACGCCGAGATGGGCGTGACGATCATCATCGAGTCGTTCGTCGTCGTCGTGGTGGGCGGCATGGGCAGCCTGCTCGGCGCCGTGATCTCGGGGTTGCTGATCGGCCAGATCGTCGGGCTCACGACGTTCTTCGCGCCCAAGCTCGCCGAAATCATCGTCTTCGTCTTCATGGCGCTGGTGCTGCTGTTCAGACCGAGCGGCCTCCTCGGCGAGGCGGGGCTGCTGGAGTAAGCGAATGAAGCGTCGAGCGCTGGGCTGGGTGCAGCGGCATCCCGTCGTCTGCTTCTTCGTCGTCTTCGCGATCTTTCCCTGGGTGGTGCCGTACAAGTCGCTCGGCTCGCAGGTGCTGATCTACGGCCTCTTCGCGCTGGGATTCAATCTCCTGTACGGCTACACGGGGCTCTTGTCCTTCGGCTCGGCCGCGTACTGGGGTTTGGGCGCCTACGGCACGGGCATCGCGCTCGCCAAGCTCAAGGTGACGTCGCTGTGGCTCGCGCTCGGCATCGGCCTCGCGGCGGCGCTCGTCGGCGGCGCGCTGGTCGGATTTTTCTGCCTGCGGCGCCGCGGGATCTACTTCGCGATGCTGACGCTCGCCTTCGCGCAGCTGCTCTACTTCGTCGGCTTCCATCTGGCCGACTGGACCGGCGGCGACGACGGCCTCCGAGGCATCGCCGTGCCGGCGATCGGCATCGGCAGCTGGCGGCTGCCGCTCGATCGCTCCGTCGTCTTCTACTACTTCACGCTCGTGATCGTCGGGCTCGCGGTGGCCGCGCTGAAGCGCATTCTCGATTCGCCCTTCGGCGCGGTGCTGCAGGCGATCCGCGAGAATGCGGACCGCGCGGCCGCGTGCGGCTACGACATCGCGCGCATCAAGCACCTGTCCTTTGTGTTTTACGCGGTGTTCTGCGGCCTGGCCGGCGCGCTGGACGCGCTGCGGCTGACCGTGGTGCCGATCGAGTCGCTGCACTGGTCGACGTCGGGCCAGGTGGTGATCATGACGCTGCTCGGCGGCGCCGGCACGTTCTTCGGCCCCTTCGTCGGCGCCGCCACGTATCTCGTGCTCGAGGACGCGATCAGCGTGTGGACGGAGTCGTGGCCACTCGCGATCGGCGCGATCTTCATGGCGTTCGTTCTATTCCTGCCCAGGGGCATCTGGGGCACGCTCACAGGAGGGTTCCATGGCCGTTAAAGTGCTCGAGCTGCATCATCACGGCATCCGTGTCGGTCCGTCGGCCGACGAGGTCGCGAAGGCGCGCACGTTCTACGGCGACGTCCTCGGCCTCGACCACGATCCGGGGCGCCCGAACATCCCGACGATCGACGGCTTCTGGATGGACGTCGGCGGCACCGCGCAGATCCATCTCATGGGCGTGAACGGGCAGTCGAAGTTCGCGCAGGGGCCGGGCCAGGATCCTTCGCTGCCGCACGTGGCGCTCGCCGTGGCCGACATCGCGGAAACGCGTAAGGAGCTCGATCGTCTCGGCGTGAAGTACTGGGTCGCGGAGAGCGTGGTGGGCCCGCAGTCGCAGCAGATCTTCATGAAGGACCCGTTCGACAACCTGATCGAGCTGCACCAGATCGACACGTGCCGCTGCGTGACGTCCCGGCGCCCCGCCGCCGGCGGCGGAAAGATGGCGTGATCGATCCGGACGCGAACCTCGAGCCCGTCCGGCCGTTCACTGGCGCAGAGTTCCTCGAGAGTCTGCGCGACGCGCGCGAGGTCTGGATCTACGGCGAGCGCGTCAAGGACGTCACGGTGCATCCGGCCTTCCGTAATCCCGCCCGCATGCTCGCGCGGCTCTACGACGCCCTGCACGACACGACGCTGCAGCCGACGCTGACGTGCCCGACCGATACGGGCTCCGGCGGCTTCACCCATCGCTTCTTTCGGGCGCCGGCGAGCGTCGAGGATCTCGTGGCCGGCCGCGACGCCATCGCCGCGTGGGCGCGGCTGACCTATGGCTGGATGGGACGCTCGCCCGACTACAAGGCGGCGTTTCTCGCCACGCTCGGCGCCAACGCCGACTTCTACGCGCCCTACCAGGACAACGCGCGCCGCTGGTATCGCGCCGCGCAGGAGCGCGTGCTCTTCTTGAACCACGCGCTCGTTCAGCCCCCGGTCGATCGCCACCGCCCGCCCGACGAGGTGGCCGACGTCTACGTGCACGTCGAAAAGGAAACCGACGCCGGGCTCGTGGTCAGCGGCGCCAAGGTCGTGGCCACCGGCTCGGCGCTGACCCACGCCAACTTCATCGCGCATCCGACCACGACGGTGATCAAGACGAAGCAGTTCGGCGCCGTGTTCATCGCGCCGATGGACACGCCGGGCGTGAAGCTGATCTGCCGGCCGTCGTACGCGATGACGGCGGAGGTCATGGGGAGCCCGTTCGACTATCCGCTGGGCAGCCGGATGGACGAAAACGACGCGATCCTCGTCCTCGATCACGCGACGGTGCCGTGGGAGAACGTGCTCGTCTACGAAGATCTCGAAAAATCGGCGACGTTCTTCCAGCACTCCGGCTTCTTCCCGCGCGCGATGATCCACGGTTGCACGCGGCTGGCGGTCAAGCTCGACTTCATCACCGGTCTGATGCTCAAGGCCGCCGAGGCCGTGGGCTCGGCCGAGCCCCGCCACATCCAGGCCTCGATCGGCGAGGTCATCGCCTGGCGCAATCTCTTCTGGGGCCTGAGCGACGCGATGGCGCGGGCCGCGGTGCCGTGGGCGGGCACCACCGTGCTGCCCAACCCCGAGTACGCGCAGGCCTACCGCCTGTTCGCGACGACCGCGTGGCCGCGCGTGAAGGAGATCTGCGAGAGCATCCTCGGCAGCGCGCTGATCTACCTGAACTCGCACGCGGTCGACTTCAAGACGCCGGAGCTGCGCGGCTATCTCGACAAGTACCTGCGCGGCTCGGACGGCAGCGACGCGGTCACGCGGACGAAGCTGATGAAGCTCCTGTGGGACGCCGTCGGCACCGAGTTCGGCGGCCGCCACGAGCTCTACGAGCGCAACTATGCCGGCGCGCCGGAGACCATCCGCTTTCTCACGTGGCAGATGGCCCAGACGAGCGGCGCCGCCGCGCGGTTCAAGGCCTTCGCCGAGCAATGCCTGGCCGAGTACGACCTCGACGGGTGGACGGCGCCGGACCTCATCACCCCGCGCGACGTGAATCGCTTCCTGCAGAAGGACCCCGGCCGCTAAGATAGGCCCGTGCAGATGAAAGGCGTGCTCGCCGCGGTCGTGCTCATCGCCGCGTTCGCCGTCGCGTGCGACCGTGGCGCCGGCGGAGGTCCCGGGATCACGGTCGTGATCGCGGAGTACAGCAAGGACCACACACGAGGGTTCTGGCAGGCGCTCGCCGAGCAGTACACCAAGCAGGGTGGGCCGAAGGTCGATCTGCGGATCATCGACTGGAACTCCATCGACCAGCAGGTCACCACGATGATCCAGAACAACCAGCCGCCCGACGTGCTGAACCTGAACTCCTTCTCCTCGTATGCGCGCGACGGGCTGCTCTATCCGGCCGAGGACGTGCTGTCGCCGAACACCCGCGAAGACTTCCTGGAGGCCTTCGCGCGCGGCGGGCAGTACCAGGGCAAGCTCTACGGTCTGCCGATCTTGTCGAGCGCCCGCGCCTTCTTTTACAACCGCGACCTGTTCGCCAAGGCCGGCCTCGAGGCACCGCCGAAGACCTGGAACGATTTCGTGCAGTACGCCAAGAAGCTCCAGGCGCTCGGCGGCGGCGTCATCGGTTACGCGATGCCGCTCGGTCCCGAGGAGGCACAGGCCGAGTGGGCGATCTGGATGTGGAACGGCGGCGGCGACTGGAAGCAGGCCGACGCGTGGGCCATCAACAGCGACGCGAACGTCCGCACGTTGACGTTCCTGGCCGACCTCGCGAATCGGCAGCGCGTCACGCAGGTCAATCCGGGCAAGACCAATCGCACCGACGGCGCGTTCCAGCTGTTCAAGGACGGCAAGGTCGGCATGGTCATCGGCTTCAGTCCGCTCGCCAAGCAGCTGGACGCCGAGGGCAAGGTGAAGTACGGCGTGGCCGAGATGCCGACGACGCTCGGCAAACCGACGACCCTGGGTGTCGAGGATTACCTCATGGCGTTCAAGAAGAAGGACAACCGCGACGCCGTGAAGAAGTTTCTCGACCTCTATTACCAGCCCGACAACATCACGAAGTGGATCACCGCCGAAGGATTCCTGCCCGTCACGAAGTCGGGGCTCGAGCGCATGCGCCCCAACGCCGCGCTCACGCCGTACCTCGATGCCCTGCCCAACGCGCGGCTCGCGCCGACCACCGATCCCGCGTGGGACCGCGTGAAGCTCGATGTCCAGCAGAACATCGGCGCCGCCGTGCAGCCCGGCGGCAACCCCAAAGGAGTCCTCGACCAGCTCCAGCGCAACGCCGTCGCCGCGGCGGGTGCGCGCTGAGGCGCCCGCCCCGGCACGCGCGGTGAAGGGCCGTCGGTGGGAGGCGCTGCTCTGGCTCGGCCCGAGCCTGGCGCTCATCGGCGGGGTGGTGTTCTATCCCGCGGCCGCGCTCGTGCGCGCCTCGCTCGGACGGTACTCGATCACCGGCGTGTACCAGGGGTCCGTCGGCGCCGACAATTACGTCCGGCTGCTCCAGCAACCGGCATTGTCCACGGTGCTGACGAACACCGCGGTGTGGGTGGCGGCCGTGGTCGCCGTCACGGTGGTCGTCTCCCTCGCGCTCGCCCAGCTCCTGAATCAGCCGTTCCCCGGGCGCGCGCTCGTCCGCTGGGCGCTCATCGTGCCGTGGGCGGCGTCGCTGATCATGACGTCGAAGCTCTTCGTGTGGATCTACGACTACTACTTCGGCGCGCTCAATCGTCTGCTGACGTCCGTCGGCGTGCTGCCGCGGCCGGTGGACTGGCTGGGCGACGACGCCACGGTGATGGGCGCGATGATCGCCGTCGGCATCTTCGTGTCGCTGCCGTTCACCACGTACGTCGTGCTCGCCGGCCTCGCGAGCATCCCCGGCGAGGTCTACGAGGCGGCGCGCGTGGACGGCGCCTCCCGGTGGGCGACCTATCGGAGGCTGACGCTGCCGCTGCTCAAGCCGGCCTTGCTCGTCGCCGTCGTGCTGAATGTCATCTACGTCTTCAACTCATTCCCCATCGTGTGGACGCTCAACGATCGCAATCCGGGGTTCGCCCACGACACGATGGTCACCTTCATGTACAAGATCGCCTTCAAGAGCGCGCTGCGTGACGTCGGCCTGGCCGCCGCCCTGGGCGTGGTGAACGTCCTGCTCATCCTGGTCGCCGTTCTCGCGTATCTGCGGACGGTGCGCTGGGACGACGGCGAGGCGGCCGCCTCAGGGAGGGCATGAGTGCGGCGCGCCGCGCTGACGGCCGCCGGCTGGGGACTGGCGTGCGTCGTGCTGGCGCCGTATGCGGTGATGCTGCTGACGGCGCTCAAGCCGGACGCCGAGCTGCGCACCACGCCGCCGCGACTGCTGCCGGTGCTCTGGCGTCCCGAAAATTTTCTGGACGTGCTCAGTGATCCGGACTTCACGAGCTGGCTGCGTGTGTCGCTCGTGGTGGCCACGGCGTCCACCGCGATCGTCGTGCTCGCCGCGGCCCCTGCCGCCTACTACACGGCCCGCCACCGCTTTGTCGGCCGCACCGCGTTCCTCGTCGTCGTGCTGGTGACGCAGATGTTCTCGCCGACGGCGCTCGTGGTCGGCCTCTATCGGCAGTTCTTCGAGCTCGATCTCGTGAACACCTACGCCGCCTTGATCCTCACCAACGCGGCGTTCAACCTGGCGTTCGCGATCTGGATCCTGCGCGCATTCTTCGCCTCCATTCCGCGCGAGATCGAGGAGGCGGCGGCCGTCGACGGCTGCGGCCGGGCCGGCGCGCTGTTCCGTGTCGTGCTGCCGCTGTCGCTGCCCGGCCTCGTGACCGCGGTGATCTTCGCCTTCATCGCCGCCTGGAACGAATACATCGTCGCGCTCACCTTGATGACGGCGCCGGAACGCAAGCCGCTCACGGTCGGCATCACGGCCTACGTGACCGCCTACGTGCAGCACTGGAACCATCTGTTTGCGGCCTCCGTGCTGGCGATCGTGCCGGTCGTGGTCCTCTTCGCGCTGATCGAGCGTCACCTGGTCGGCGGGCTCACCGCCGGCAGCGTGAAGTAGTGTCGCGCGGCGCCGCCCTCAGACCTTCGGCCGCGGGAAGACGAACTTCGCCTCGGCCGCCTCGCGCGGCCAGACCACCCGCGGTTTGCCGTTCAGAATCTGGATGGCCGCGGTGCTGGCGTTGGGATTGTCACCGAGCTCGTTGAAGACCACCGGCCCCGTCGCCGTCGTGACACCACCGGCGAAGCTGGTCTTGTGGATTGCGGCCACCAGCGCGTCCGGGTCGGTCGAGCCGGCCCGCTCCAGCACGTCCGCCATCACGAGCAGCGCCTCGTACGTATAGGCCGCGCTCGCGTCGAAGTTGCGCCCGCCCGAGCGCTTCACGTACTCGGCGGCGAGCCTCTGCGTCTGCGGCAGGCGCATGTTCGGCCACACCGTCATGTCCATCACGTACTCGATACGCTCCTTGAGCTGCTCGATTTGCTTCGTCTCGTAGAGCCCCGGGGCGCCGGGGCTCATGACGCCCATGAGATCGACCCGCTGCTTGACGAGCTCGTCGAGCAGCAGGATCGCCGTGGCCGGTCGCGTGAACGGGGCGAGCACGTCCGGCTTCGCGGCCTTCGCGCGCGACACCTCGGTGGAGAGATCGACCGCCGTCTCTGGATACGGGATCACATCCACGATCTCGAAGGCGGGAGCGGCCGCCTTGTGCGCGGCCAAAAAGCCCTCCGTCGCGGTCTTGCCGAACAAGTCGTTCGTGTACATCACGACGATCCGCTTGGGGGCGACGCCGGCTTCGCGGAAGATCTCGGTCATGTACCTCACGGCGTTGCGGCCGAACGTCATGCTGCCGGGGAAGATGCGATAGGCGTACTGGACCTTTTGATGCCCCTCGCGCACGGACTTCGCGATGTTCGCGGTGATGGCATCCGCCGCGGTAATGTCGATCACGTAGGGCACGCGGCGCTGCTGCGCGAGCGGCGCGATGCTGGCCACGTGTGCCGAGTGAAAGCCGCCGGTCAGCATCAGAGCGCCGCTGGCGATCAGACGGTCGGCCTCGGCGCGGGCGACGTCGGCCTTGGTCTGGGTGTCGGCGAGCAGCAGCTCGAGCCGTGCGCCGCCCTGAGCGCGAATGCCGCCGGCGGCGTTGATGGCCTCGGCCGCCATCTGGGCGCCCAACCGGCAGTCCTGACCGACCTCGGCGAGCGCGCCGGTCACGGGAGTGATGACGCCGATCTTGATCGTCTTGCCCTGCGCGCGCGACGCCGCGGGAACCGCGGCGACGGCGGCGCCTGCCGCGGCGATGCGGAAAAACGTCCGGCGACTGATCATCTAGACCTCCAGGAAGCGCTGCTGGATCGTGGGGTCCTTCCGTAGCTCGTCCGGTGTGCCGTGGAACTGGATCCGGCCCTGATCCATGACGTACACGTGGCGCGAGAGCGCCAGCGCGACCTCGAGCGTTTGCTCCACGAGCAGGATCGTCGTGCCGCCGCGATTGATCGCCGCCAGGATCGCCGTGAGATTCTGCACGAGCAGCGGCGCGAGGCCTTCGGTGGGCTCGTCGACCAGCATCAGGGCTGGCCGCGCCACGAGCGCGCGCGCGATGGCCACCATCTGCTGCTCGCCGCCCGAGAGAAATCGCCCGCGATGGTCGATACGCTCCCGGAGTCGCGGGAAGTGGCGGAAGACCTCCTCCAGCCGCGCCGCGGCGTCTGCATCGCGCGCGCCGACGCCGAGCATGCCGAGTCGCAGGTTCTCGAGAACGGTGAGGTTCGGCAGCACGCGCCGCTCCTCCGGAATCCACGCGATGCCGCGCCGGACGATCTCGTGCGTCGCCAGCCGCGTGAGATCGTCGCCGCGCAGCCGTACGCGGCCGCGCGCTGGGCGCGCGAGGCCCATCACCGAGCGCAGCGTGGTCGTCTTGCCCGCGCCGTTGCGGCCGATCAGGCTGACGACCTCGCCCTCGCCGACGGCGAGCGTGACGCCTTGCAGGATGTGCGCCTCGCCGTAGTAGGTGTGGATGTCCTCGAGCTCGAGCAGCGCCATGCTAACGCGTCCCCCCGGAGCCCGCGCAACCCATCAGCGGATCGCTCCGAGATAGGTCTGCTGCACGCGCGCGTTGCCGCGGATCTCCTCGGGCGTGCCCTCCGCCAGCACCTGTCCCTGATGCAGCACGGTGATGCGGTCGGAGATCTTCATCACGACCTTCATCTTGTGCTCGACGAGAATGACCGTGCGCCCCGCGGTCAGCTCGCGGATGAGGCGCATCGTCTCGTCGGTCTCCTCGGGACTCATGCCGGCCGTGGGCTCGTCGAGCAGCAGCAGCCGCGGCTCGGAGGCGAGCGCGATGGCGATCTCCAGATGCCGCTTCTCGCCGTGCGCCAGATGCGCGGCCAGCTGTCCCGCCTTGCCGCCGAGCCCGACCGTCCGCAGCAAGGTGTCGGCCCGCGCGGCGACCTCGGTGAGAGCGTCGGCGCGGGACCAGAAGTTGAACGACCGCGTCCAGCCCTGCACCGCCACGCGCACGTTCTCGTGCACGCTCAGGTGAGGAAACACGTTGGTGATCTGGTACGACTTCGTGATCCCCAGGCGCGCGACCGCGTGCTGAGGCAAACCGGTGATCTCGCGTTCCCCGAACCAGACGCGCCCGGCGGTCGGCACCGTCTCCCCGGAGATCAGCCGGAAGAATGTGGTCTTGCCGGCGCCGTTGGGGCCGATGATCGAGCGCAGCTCGCCGCGGTGGACGACGACGTCGACCCGATCGACGGCGATGAGACTGCCGAAGGCGCGCGTGAGCGCTTGGGTGCGCAGCAGGGGCGCCTCGGGCATAGGCGCAAATAGCATGGGGGTTTCCGGGGTGTCAAGGTCGGCGCCGCGCGCCGCTGTGCTATCGTCCTCGCAAGATGGACGCGCTGCCGCTGCCCCCGCTGTCCGCGGCGCAGGCCGAGATCGTCGCGCGCATGACGGAGCTGGCGCGCACCCGCTTCGCCCCGCGCGCCGCGCGCTACGACGCGGAGTCGTCGTTCCCGCACGAGAACTACCGCGATCTGCACGCCGCGGGTCTCTTGCCGCTCACGGTGCCGGCCGCGTACGGCGGCATCGGCGCCGATCCGATCGCCTATGTGCACGCGGTGCGCGAGATGGCGCGCGGCTGCTCGGCCACCGCGCTGACGTTCAACATGCACAGCACGATCACCGGATTCATCGACGCGCTGGGCACCGAGGCGCAGAAGCGGCGATGGTTCGCGGACGTCGTCGGGCACGGCCGGCTGATCGCCTCGATCACCAGCGAGCCCGAGCAGTCGTTCCGCGACAAGTTCGTCCTCAACACGGTCTTTCGCCGCGCCGACGGCGGCTGGCGCGTGGCCGGCGTCAAGCAGTTCTGCTCGATCGGCGACGCCGCCGACTACTACTTCGTCACCGGCGTCGTCGAGGGCACGACCAGCGCGGCCGACGGCGTCATCTCGGCGATGATTCCGCGCACGGATGCGGGCGTGAAGATCGAGGGCATCTGGAACGCGACGGGCATGCGCGGCACCGTGAGTCACACCATCCGCTACGACTGCGTCGTGCCCGACGGCGACATCGTCGGCACGCCGGGCAGCCTCCTGACGATCGACCTCTCCGGCTTCGCGCTCGGCTACGCCGCCGTCTACCTGGGCATCGGCGAGGCGGCGTTCGACTACATGCTCGAGTACGCGAAGACGAAGACGCTGAAGCCCTCGACCGACCCCATGTCGCACCATCCGCTCGTGCAGCGGACGGTCGCGCAGGTCGGCACGGCGCTGCGCGCGGCGCGGCTGCTCGTCCACGAGGCCGCGCGCGTGCGAACGACCGGTGACAAGGCCGCCACCATGCTGGCGGTGAACCAGGCGAAGGCGTATGCGGCCGACGTGGGGCTCGACGCCACCACGCGCGCGCTCCAGATGGCCGGCGGGCGCGGCATCCTCAAGGAGCTGCCGCTCGAGCGGTGGCACCGCGACGCGCTCGCCGGTCCCGTGATGCCCCCTTCCAACGACCGGTGCCTGGAGACGGCGGGCAAGCTCCTGTGCGGCTTGCGCGCGGCCACGCTGGAGTTTCAGTGATTGCGCTGCGCCCGGACGCGCTGCGCGCCGCGCCGCAGGCCCGCGGCTGAGCGCGCGCGGGAACTTCGCGCGGGCATGGCGGTCTAAGCGATGCGCGAGACCCTCGGCGGCGATCCGCCGGGTCTGCTCGCGCGTCTGCGCGCCGGCGATCCGCGCGCATTCGAGGAGCTGGTCATCGGGTACCAGCATCGCGTGTTCGGCGTGGCGCTGCGCATGCTGGGCAACCGCGCCGAAGCCGAAGAGATCGCGCAAGAGGTATTCTTGCGGGCGCATCGCGCGGTGGCCGATTTCCGTGGCGAGGCGCGCCTGGGCACCTGGCTGTACGGGATTGCGTCGCGGCTCTGTCTCAATCGGCTCGGATCGCCCGACCGCCGCATGGCGCGCGGCGACGCCCTCCTGGCCGACGTGACCGCGACGACGCCCGACGCGGCGGCCGAGCTCGAGCGCGCCGAGCTCGACGCGGCGCTGCGGACGGCGATCGCCGAGCTGCCGGAGGAGCGGCGGCTGGTGTTGGTGTTGCGCGACGTCGAGGGGTTATCGTACGAGCAGATCGCCGAGGCCCTCGCCGTCGATCCGGGCACCGTCCGATCGCGTCTGCATCGCGCGCGGATGCAGCTGAAGGAGAAGCTGGAGCGATTCTCATGACGTGCAACGAGACGCGGGACCTGTTCTCGCCGCTGGCCGATGACGCGCTGACGCCCGTCGAGCGCGCGGCGCTCGACGCGCACCTGGCCGGCTGCGCGGAGTGCCGCCGCGAGCTCGCGCGCTTCGAGCGCACGGTGAAGATGGTGCGCGCGCTCGATCCCTCTCATGCTCCGGCGGGGTTCGTCGACCGCGTGCTCGCCGCCGCGCAGCCCGCGCCGTGGCCCCGGCGGGTCGCGCGCCGGCTCGCGAGGCCATGGCCCGGGCTGCCGCTCGGAGCCGCCGCGCTGTTCGTCGTCGGTGGCCTGGCGGCGTTCCTCTTCCGCGGCTCGGTCGAGCAGCAGCGGGCCGCCCGGTATGAGTCATCGCCGCCCGCGCAGCAGTATCAGGTGCCTCCGTCCGCCCCGGCCGAAACGCCTTCGCGTGAGAAGGCCGCCGCGTCCGACACCGCCGGCCCCCCCAAGGCCGAGCGCGCCGAGCCGACACCCGCGGCGCCCGCGCCGGCGAACGAGCCCGCGTCTGCGCGGGCGGCGGCGCCGGCGGCCGACGCCGCTCGTTCGACGCCACCGGCACGCGAGCCCGCCCCCGCAGCACCGGCGGCGCGCGAGCTGAGTGCGCGTCCTGCCGAGTCCGAGCGGCAAGAATCGGGTGTGGACGCGCGCGACCGTCGCGTCGACGCTCCCGCGTCGACGGCGAAACGAGCGGAGAGCCAGGTCGAGGCGCGGACGCAGGGCGAGGCGAAAGCTCCCGCGTCGTCCCAGCGTGCAAGCGACAAGGTCGAGCCGCTCGCGAAGCTCCGCCGCAACGCGGTGACGGCACCGTCGGCGCCGGGCGCCGCGACATCTTCGCGCGCGAATGCGCTGGCCGCGGCGGCCGCGGAGCCGCCCGACGTGAATGCGCAGCTGCGCGCGCCCGATGCGAAAACCGCGGAACGTTCGCTCGTCGCGCTCGCGGCCAACGTCGGCGGTCGTCAGACGGGACGCCGCGTCGATGCGGGCCGCGTCATCGTCCAGTTCTCGGTCCCCCAGGACGGCTACGCCGAGTTCGTCCGAAGAGCCGCCGCGCTCGGCGCGCTCTCGATCGAGAGACAGACGACGGACCGCCCGGTGCTCACGGTCACCGTCAGCGTGACCGTCGGCGGCTGAGCCGCCCGGGAACTTTCCTCGTCCTGCCCTGTCTAACCCACCGGCAGCACACATCCGAACGGTGGGAGGCCAAACCATGCGACGGGCAATGGCGATCGCGCTGATGCTGGCGACGTCCCTCGCGTCGGGCGCGGAGGCGGCGCAGGTCGCCGTCGGCCGCGACGCGCAGCGGGACGTGATGGTGACGATCTACAACGGCAATCTCGGGCTCGTGAAGGACGTTCGCGAGACGCGTTTGCCGGCAGGGCTGCACGAGACCGAGTTCACCGACGTGGCGGCGCAGATCGACCCGACCACGGTGCATCTCAAGTCGCTGACCGATCCCGCCGGGCTGCGGATCCTCGAGCAGAACTACGAGTACGACCTCTTGTCGAGCCAGAAGCTGATGGAGAAGTACGTCGGCCGCAAGGTCCGCCTGTACAACACCGACGGCAGCTACCTCGAAGCGACACTGCTGTCCACCGCGGGCCCGGTCTTCGAGATCAACGGCCAGATCCATCTCGGTCACAACGGGCGGCTCGTGCTGCCCTCGCTGCCGGAGAACCTCGTGAGCAAGCCGACGCTCGTGTGGCTGCTGCGCAACGCGACCACGGCGCCGCAACGGGTGGAAGCCTCGTATCTCACGGGCGGGATCACGTGGAAGGCCGATTACGTGATGGTGCTCGACGCGACCGACAGCAAGGCGGATCTCACCGGCTGGGTCACCATCGACAATCGCAGCGGCGCGACCTACGCCAACGCGGCGCTCAAGCTCGTCGCCGGCGACGTCAACCGCGCGCCGGAGAGCCGCCGCCACCAGCGCGCGCTGGAGATGGCCGCCAAGGCGGCCTCGGTGCAGGACGCCACGCGAGACTTCACGTCGGAGGGTTTCTTCGAATATCACCTGTACACGCTCGACGGGCGCACGACGCTCAAGGACAACCAGACCAAGCAGCTCGCGCTGATGTCGGCCGGCGACGTGCCGGTGGTCAAGCAGCTCATGTACTACGGCGCTCAGGATTACTACCGCACGCCCTACGGCGTGCCGATGTCCAATCAGAAGGTCGGCGTGTACCTCGACATCAAGAACGCAAAAGCGCATCGGCTCGGCGTCCCGCTGCCGAAGGGCAAGATCCGCGTGTACAAGGCCGACGCCTCGGGCAGCCAGCAGTTCGTCGGCGAAGACTGGATCGACCACACGCCGACCGACGAGCGCGTGAAGATCAAGATGGGCGACGCCTTCGACCTGGTGGGCGAGCGCATGCAGAAGGACTTCCGCAAGATCGCCTCCGGCGTCTACGAGGTCGAGTGGGAGATCGCGCTCCGCAACCACAAGAAGGCCGACCAGACCGTCACCGTCATCGAGCCGGTGCCAGGCGACTGGCTCGTGTTGACCTCGAGCCACGTCTGGGAGAAGCCCGAGGCGCACACGTTGAAGTTCCAGATCCCCGTCCCCAAGGAAGGCGCGTCCAAGCTCACCTACCGCGTGCGACTTCGGTTCTAGCCGCTGACCCGTGGTCGATTCGTGGACACGCGCCACGAGTCGGCCGGTCAGCCGCTGGCCAGCGGCAGCATGCCGGCCCGGCTCCGGTCCCGGCACCATGCGTAGTTACAGGACAGGTGGTCTGGAGCCTGTCTTGCACGGGTCGTTGGCGTCGACGACTGTCCGGGGGGCTCGATGAGTGACGTGAAGTCGGCGCAGCCGAGTCATCCGATGGCGACCGCGGGGGACGCCGCGCTCGATGCGCCGGTGCGCGCGGCGTCGGAGGCCAGCGAGACGTCGCGGCGCCGGCGCGCGCTCCGTCAGGAGGTGGCCGTCCGCGCGACGGTCGCGCTCCTGATGCTGATCTTCAACGAGCTGCTCGCCGTCTCGGCACATACGCAGGACGTCATCCGCGCGGCCGCCGTCGTGGGATTCCTCGTGAACGTGCCGTACTATTTCGCGGCGCGTTCGGAGTGGCGCCGGCGACTGCAGGCGTGGGTGCGCATGAGCGTCGACGTCGCGTTCATCACCGTCGGCCTCTATGCGTCCGGAGGGCTGGCCGCCGCGGCCTATGTCGGGGTGTACGCGATCATTCCGGTGTACACGGGCATCGTGTTCTCCAGCATCGCGTGCGTCGTGATCACCGTGCTGGCGACCATCGCCTTCCTCCTCATGGCGGGCGCCCAGATGTCCGGCCTCCTGCCCTTCACGAGCCCGCCGGCGGCCGACGCCTGGCAGACGGCGATCTTCAATCTGCTCGTCCTCAACATCGTCGGCGGCCTGGCCGCGATGCTGGCGGACGCGTACCGCCGCAGCCGGCATCGGCTGGCCGCCGCCTACAGCGAGCTCGAGCGGGCTCACGAGCAGTCGCTGCGGATGCACGCGCAGATCGAGCGTGCCGGCCGGCTCTACGCGGTGAGCGAGGTCGTCGCGGGCGTCACCCACGAGATGCGCAACGTGCTCCAGGGCGTGTTCGGGCATCTCTGGCTGGTGCGCCGCAAGCTGGGCAGCGCGCCGTCCGAGGTGGGTGAGCACCTCGCGCAGGTGGAGGAATCGTGCGAGCACGTGATGCGCATCATTCGCACGACCCTCGACATGGCGCGCCAGCCCGGCGACGCGCCGGGGCCGATCGCGCTCGACGAGGTGGTCACCCGCGCCGGCGAGCTGAAGGCGTACGATCTTCGGCGCGACGGCATCACGTTCACGATCGACGTCCCGGACGGCCTGCCGCCCATCCGCGCCTCCGCCTTCCAGCTGCAGCAGGTGCTCCTGAACCTCATCACCAACGCACAGGACGAGCTGCGCGATCGGGACGGCCGGCGCGAGATCATCATCACCGCGGCGCGGGATCCCCTCGGCTGCGCCGTCGAGGTGCGTGACACCGGCCCCGGCATTCCACGCGCGATCCTGCCCCGCGTCTTCGAGCCGTTCTTCACGACCAAAGAAACGGGCGCCGGCCTCGGGCTGGCGATCTCCGCCGGCATCGTCGAGCGCTTCGGTGGCCGCATCACGGCGAGCAACCGGCGCGACGGCGGCGCGGCCTTCCGCATCGTGCTGCCGGCCGCCTGAGCTACCGGCCGCCTGAGCGAATTTTCTTGGGCCGGCAGGGCGACGCCGTTGTAATGGCGTCGTGGAATGGACGATCCTGATCGGCGCCGTCGCCGCCCTCGGGTGTCTCGTCCTCGGCGTTCTCGAATTGCTCTGGCCCACCACGCCCCGGCATCCCGCGCGACCGCCCGTCGCGCCCGCCCGCCCGCGCCCGACTGCGCCCATTGCGCCGCGCTCGGTGGCGCCGGTGCGTCTGATGTCAGCCGAGCGGCTCGTGGTGCTGGTCGAGCGGGCACGCGCGGAAACGGATCCCGAGCGGCGCACCGACGCCCTGCGCGTCGCGATCCTGACGCTCGAGCGCTGGCGCGCCAGCGGCACGGGGCCGGACGACGTCGTGCGCGTGGCGCTCGAGCGGGCGCGGGCCGAGCTCTGGGCCGAATATCAGCGACTCGCCTTGCGCCGGCTCGCGGCGACGGTGCCGTGGCGCGCCACCGCGCTGCGCGCGAGCGATGGCTCCCGCTAGCGGCTACCGTCCCCGCTTCGCGAGGTACTCGGGACCGACGAGCACCTCGCGCGGCTTGGCGCCGTCGCCGGGGCCGAGAATGCGGTCCTGCTCCATCATGTCGATGAAGCGCGCCGCCTTCGGATACCCGAGCCGCATGCGTCGCTGCAAGAACGAGATCGAGCCCTGGCGCTGGCCGATCACGAGGTGGACCGCGTCCCAGTAGAGGTCGTCCCGGTCTGCCGCGTCCCCGCCCTCGGCGGCGTCCGCTTCGGTCGGCAGCACGACCTCCTCGTAGACCGCCGTGCCCTGCTTCCGTAAAAACTCACAGACGGCCTTGACCTCCTCGTCGGACACCCAGGCGCCGTGCACGCGGAGCTGCTTGTTGGCCCCGGGCGGCACGTAGATCATGTCGCCGCGGCCGAGAAGCTGCTCGGCGCCGTTGCCGTCGAGCACCGTGCGTGAGTCGACCTTCGAGGCCACCTGGAACGCAATCCGCGTCGGGAAGTTGGCCTTGATGAGGCCCGTCACCACGTCGACCGAGGGGCGTTGGGTCGCGATGATCAGATGGATGCCGACGGCGCGCGCGATCTGGGCCAATCGCACGAGCGAGGTCTGCACCTCGCCGGCGGAGACCATCATCAGGTCGGCCAGCTCGTCGACCACGACCACCCAGTACGGCAGCTTCTCCTCGAGTGGCACGGCCTTGTTGTAGCCCTCGATGTTGCGCACCTGCTTGGCCTGCAGCGCCTTGTAGCGCTCGTCCATCTTGCCGACGATCCAGCGCAGACGCGCGGCGGCCTCTTTCGCATCCGTGACGACCGGTGACAGCAGATGCGGAATGCCCTCGTACACGGACAGCTCGAGCCGCTTGGGATCGACCATCAGGAATCGCACGTCGGCCGGCGTCGCCTTGTAAAGGATCGAGCAGATCATGGCGTTGAGCCCGACGGACTTGCCGCTGCCCGTGGCGCCGGCCACGAGCAGGTGCGGCATCGCCGTCAGGTCGGCGACCACCGGCATGCCGTTGACGTCCTTGCCCAGCGCGAGCGGCAGCTTGCCTTTGGACTCGGCGAACTCCGCGGACACGAAGATCTCGCGCAGGTACACGGTGGCCCAGTCGTCGTTGGGGACCTCGACGGCGACCGTGCCGCGGCCCGGGATGGGGCCGACGATCCGCACGCTGGCCGCCTTGAGCGCCAGCGCGAGGTCGTCCGCGAGGTTGACCACCTGGGCGACCTTCACTCCCGCGGCCGGCTCGAACTCGTACGAGGTGATGATCGGGCCAGGACTGACCTGCACGATGCGGCCGTCGACCTCGAAGTCGGCGAGCTTTCGTCGCAAGATTTCGGCGTTCTCCTGCAGCTCCTCGCGCGTGCGCTTGAGCTCCGTGCTCGACGGGGCCTGCAGCAGCCCGACCGGCGGCAGCTGGAATGCCTCCGCGCCGCCTTTGCCGAAGTCGAACGTCTCCTGCCACGAGAGCCCCTTCTCCATCAGCGTGCTCTTGGGACGCGCCGGCTCGACGATCATGGGCGGCGGCGGCTCGACGCCCTCGAGCGCGGGCTCGGCGAAGAGCGGCGGGCTGTCCGGCTTGACCGCGGCGAGCGGACGCGCGGCGGCGCGGCGGCGGCGGAGCGCCAGCCGGGTACCGATGAGGCGCGTCACCGCCGCGTAGGACGTCTGCGTCACGAGCAGCGCGCCGACCGGAACGGCGGTCAGCAAGAGCAGCCACGCGCCGGCGTTACCGATCGTCGCGTGCAGCCCCGCGGCGGCGGCCCATCCCGTGAAGCCTCCCGCGCTCACGATGCCGCCGCGCGTGATGTGGGTGGCGGTCAGCGAGTCGGTCGACTGCTGCAACAGTCCCGTCGCGGCGAGTAGCAGCAGCAGGAGGCCCGCCACCGGCACCCACCCGCGCGTGGCGAGCGGGTGAACGAACGACGACGCGCCCCAGATGGCGGCGGCGATCGGGAACAGGAACGCCGCATAGCCGAACGCCCGGAAGAACGACCACGCGACCCAGATGCCGACCGGCCCGACCATGGCGGTCTGCTCGCCGGGCGCCGTGGCGGGGTCGAAGACCATCAGGGCGACGAGGACGAAGAGCGCCGCCGTGATGGCCGCGATCCCCTGTACCTCGCGCACCCAGCGGCGCGGCGGCGTTTTTTTGCGCGGCCGCCGACGCGGCGGCGACGACGGGGCGTCCGGCGCCCTCACGTCGGACTTCAGCTCCGTGGACACGCTCACAGGCATCAGACCTCCAGAATGATGGGCAGCACGACAGGCTTGCGCTGCACCCGTTGGTTCACGAGTTGGCGGACGGCCGCGCGGACGCGCGCGCCGATGGCATCGCGATCCCACGGCTCGTCGGGGTCGCGCGCGGCCAGCGCGGCGCGGACCGCGGTCTTCATGTCGTCGAGCAGCGCCTCGTTCTCCTTGACGTACACGACGCCTCGGGAGGCGATCTCGGGGCCGGCGACGAGCGCGCGACTGGCGTCGAACGTCAGTCCGACGGCGATCACCCCGTCGTCCGCGAGAATCTGCCGGTCACGCAGCACCACGGCGCCGATGTCGCCGATGCCGGTGCCGTCCACGAGCACGCGGCCGGTCGGATAGCCGGGGATCACCCGCGCCGTCGCGGGCGTGATCTCGACGGCGGTGCCGTCCTCCACGAGCAGCACGCGGTCGGCGGCAAACCCCATCGCCGAGGCCAGACGCGCGTGCCCGAGCAGGTGGCGGTACTCGCCGTGGACCGGCACGAAGTAGCGCGGCTGGGTGAGCTTGAGCATCAGCTTCAGATCTTCCTGGCTCGCGTGTCCCGACACGTGGACGAACGCGTTGTCCTCGTAGAGCACCTCGGCGCCGAGCCGATAGAGCGCGTTGATCACGCGGCCCACCGTGCGCTCGTTGCCGGGAATCACGCGGGCCGAGATCACGACGAGATCGCCGCGGCCGACCTGGACGTACTTGTGCTCGCCGGCGGCCATGAGCGCGAGCGCGGAGTTGGGCTCGCCCTGGCTGCCGGTCGAGAGGATCACCTGGCGCTCGGCGGGCAGCGCCACGACGTCCTCGAGCGAACGCAGCAGGCCGGAGGGCACGCGCAGGTAGCCGAGCTCGGTCGCGATCGCGACGTTGCGCTCCATCGAGCGGCCGAGCAGGGCCACGTGGCGCCCGCGCGCGTCGGCCAGGGTCAGCACCTGCTGGATCCGGTGGATGTGCGAGGCGAATGTCGCGAGGATGATCCGGCCGGTCGCGCGATCGAAGCGCTCGGCCAGCGCGGCGCCGACTTCGATCTCCGACCGGGTGTGGCCGGGCCGATCGACGTTGGTGCTGTCCGAGCAGAGCACGGCCACGCCCTCCTCGCCCAGCTCGGCGAACCGCCGCATGTCGGCGGGCTCGCCGTCGAGCGGGCTCGGATCCAGCTTGAAGTCGCCCGTGTGCACGATGGTCCCCGCGGGCGTGCGGATCGCCAGCCCCATGCCGTCGGCGATGGAGTGCGTCACGCGGATCGGCTCGATCGTGAAGGGCCCGAGCCTGAACGGCTCGCGCGGCCGCATCGGCAGGAGCTGCGCCGGCTCCGGCAGCGTGTGCTCGCGCAGCTTCTCGGCGACCAGCGCCCGCGTGAGCGCCGTGGCGTACACCGGGACCTGCGCGGACTTGAGCAAGTACGGCAGCGCGCCGATGTGATCTTCGTGGCCGTGCGTGAGAACGACGCCGTGAAACCGCTCGCGCTTGGCCAGCGCGTACGAAAAGTCGGGGATGACGTAGTCGACGCCCGGCAGCTCGTCGTCGGGGAACATGAGCCCGCAGTCGATGGCGACGACGTCGTCACCGGACTCGATCAGCATCATGTTCAAACCGATCTCGCCCAACCCGCCGAGCGGAATGAGCCGAACGGAGGGTTCCACCGCGGAACTCCTTTCACGACAGCCGGCTCATCGTAGCATCGCGACTTCGCGCACCCGAAGTTTCGCCGTGGCCGCGCCGGGCTCGCGCTAGACTTTACGCTTCAAAGTTCTTGACAGAATTGCGAGGGCGCGGCAGCATGGCCCCGTGGCCCTCACGCCGTCGGCGCCGCCAGATCGCACCCCGCCCGCGCTGCACGAGCGGGCGCTGGCCGACCTGCGATTCATCCGCCAGACGATGGAAGGCGCCGCCGCGTTCACCACGCTCTCGGGCACCGCGCTGGTGGGTATTGGGCTCAGCGCGCTCGTCGCGGGGGCGGTGGCCGGCGCGACGCCGGGCGCGGCGTGGCTCAACGTCTGGATCGCCGAGGCCGCGCTGGCCCTCGTCGTCGGCGTGCTGTCCACGCTGTGGAAGGCGCGTGCGGCACGCCTGCCCATGCTCGCGGGCCCCGTGCAAAAATTCGCGCTCGCGCTCGCGGCGCCGCTGCTCGTCGGCGTCGTGCTCACGACGACGCTGGCGCGGGCCGGATTCTACGCGGTGCTGCCCGCCACGTGGCTGATGCTCTATGGAACCGGGTTGCTCGCGGGCGGCGCATTCTCCATCCGGCTCGTGCCGGTGATGGGCACCTGCTTCCTGGCGCTCGGCGTCGCGACGGCGCTCACGCCGCCGGCGCTCGGCCCCGCCGCCATGGTCGTCGGCTTCGGCGGCCTGCACGTGGCCTTCGGTCTGCTCGTCGCGCGAGGACACGGTGGCTGAGCCGGCGCGACGGCGACGGGCGGACCGGCCGGCGCCCGGGGCGCCGCCCTTGCGGGGCCTCAAGGGCGAGCCCGCGACGGACGTCGCGCGCGAGCTCGATGCGCTGCTGCACCACCGCATGCGCCTGGGCATGGTGAGCGCGCTGGCCGCGGCGGAGTCGCTCGGGTTCAACGATCTCAAGACGCTGCTCCAGACCTCGGACGGCAATCTCAGCGTCCACGCGCGCAAGCTCGAGGAGGCCGGATACGTCACGTGCACGAAGACGTTCGAGAACCGGCGCCCTCGGACCGACTATCGCCTGACCGCGCGCGGCCGGCAGGCGCTGGGCCGCTACCTCGGTCACATGGAGGCGATCATCCGGGCCGCCAAGGACACGCTCGGGCGCTGAGCCCGGCCTCTTTTTTTTGCGAGGTAACTTTATGCGTCAAAGCGCTTTAGAACATCACACCGGGCTGCACGTGGCGATCATCATGGACGGCAACGGCCGCTGGGCCACCGCGCGCGGACTGCCGCGCACGGCCGGTCACGCACGCGGCGCGGACGCCGTGCGTCGGACCGTGCAGGCTGCGCCCGATCTCGGCATTCGTACGCTAACGCTCTATGCGTTCTCTTCGGACAACTGGCGCCGTCCGCGTGCCGAGGTGCGGACGCTCCTGGCGCTGTTCGCGGCACACCTGCGCTCCGAGACGCCGACATTGGCCGAGCGGGGCGCGCGACTGCGCGTGATCGGGCGTCGCGATCGCCTGCCGTCGGCCCTGGCGGCCGCCATCGCCGCCGCCGAGGCGCGCACGGCCCGCGGCCGCACGCTCGACCTTCGCATCGCCATCGACTATTCCGCGCGTGACGCGATCGTGCGGGCGGCGGCTCGACTCGCGCCCGGCGAGGCGCGGCGCGCCGCGTTCGCGCGTCGGCTGGCAGAGGCGTACGGGGCCGACGCCGCGCCCGACGTCGACCTGGTCGTGCGAACGGGCGGCGAGCGCCGTCTCAGCGACTTCCTATTGTGGGAGTGTGCGTACGCCGAGCTCTACTTCACGCCACGGGCGTGGCCGGATTTCGGCGGCGAGGATCTCGCGGCGGCCGTCGCCGACTTCCGTGGCCGCGACCGCCGCTTCGGAAACATCGCAGCGTCCACGGCGGGTCTAGCTACAGCATTTGGACCGTGTGACAGCTCGCGCTAATGAGGGGGTTTGGGGGAAGCCGCAGGGGTCCCCCAACTAATGAGGGGGTTTGGGGGAAGCCGCAGGGGTCCCCCAACTAATGAGGGGGTTTGGGGGAAGCCGCAGGGGTCCCCCAACTA
>Ga0114129_10001880_pt1 | contig 28626 bp, 34 predicted proteins | sample RhiMetdeltSRZDD1_FD_80071 | JGI IMG/M metagenome (GOLD analysis project Ga0114129, IMG submission 80071) | Populus rhizosphere microbial communities from Tennessee, USA - Rhizosphere MetaG P. deltoides SRZDD1 (version 2) (version 2) | ecosystem: Host-associated > Plants > Roots > Rhizosphere >... | reverse complement strand
GGGCCCGGCGTATCTAGATGTCCAGGACGGGGTGTTGCGGATCGGGTTGGTCGCCGGGTAGTGAGGGTTCGATGAGGCGGAGGAAGCACGCATCGATCGTTTTGATCGCCTCCACGAAGTCATCGAGACCGACGGGCTTGACGATGTAGCCGTTGGCGTGCAGGGCGTAGCTGCGGTCGACGTCGATTGGGTGCCGTGAGGACGACAAGACGACCACGGGGATAGTCTGCAGGTCGCCATCGCTTTTGAGTTCGGCCAGGACTTCGAGGCCGTGGGTCTGCCCGAGCTTGAGGTCCAGCAAGATCAGCTTGGGCCTGGGGGCGTCGGTGAACTCGCCGGTGCGGCGCACGAATCGCAGGGCCTGGTCACTGCAGGAGGCCACATGGCAGCGGCGGTTGCTGGACTCGGCTGGCCCGAAGGATTCCTGGATGAGCAGGGCGTCGCCGGGGTCGTCCTCGACGAGCAGCACGTCAGCCAGCTCGTCGGCTACAAGGTTCATGCGATCTCCTGGCGCTCAGGATCCGGCGCAGGATCTGCGGCTGGGGGTGCGGCCTGTGAGCGGTCTGCCTGCGCGCCGGGCAGGCTTGGGTAGACCAGGAGCAGCTGGTCGGCGCCGATTATTTCTAGGATCCGGCGCACTGACGGGCTGGTTATCACCACCTGCAGCTGCGCCTCTATGGCATCTGCCTGGCGGTGAGCGTGTATCAGCGTGGCGATGCCCGCGGAGTCGCAGAAGGCCGTCTTGGTGCCGTCGGCGATCAGCACCTTGGGCCTGCTGGCCAGGGCGCTGGTCAGCGCGGTCTCGACCAGGCCGGTATTGGTGGCGTCGATCTCGGCGGGCAGCTGGACTACCGCGGTCTGCGGTTCGGGTAGGGGGGTCGCGTGGATGCGACGGGAGCCGCCCGGCATCTTCACACCTGCCTCGACAGTAGCGCCGTTAGGAGCCTTCACGGGTAGCCATCCCTTGTGTCGTCAAGGGTGGCTCAGTCGTCCCCCTCAGCATGGGCACCCGAGCGTAAGCCTGTCAATAGACACGCGATTAAAACTTCGTGTGTTTCTTCTCGCGATGATCTTCTCGCGAGGTTATGATCGGAGGGATGAGTTCACTCGACGAGGCCGGCGGCAGCTGGACGCTGCTGACTGGGCACGGGCATGTGCTGGTGGAGATCGCCCGCAACCCGCAGGCGCGGATGCGCGACATCAGCGCCGTTGTCGGGCTGACCGAGCGCACCGTCCAGGCCATCGTGGCCGATCTGGAGGCCGCGGGTTACCTGACCCGGGGCCGCATCGGCCGCCGCAACCGGTACACCGTTAACCCCGACACCATGTTCCGGCACAGCGCCCAGGAAGGCCTTCGGGTCGGCCCCCTCCTTGACCTGCTCGCCGCGGCGGGCGACGGTGCCGCCACAGGTTCCGGGTCAGCGGCAGATGCTGGCAGTAGCCAGCCCACCGAAGTCCCGCCTTCCGGAAAGCGCACCGACCGCGGCGAGGCTCGACCACCAGGCGGCCGGGTTCGTGCAGCACTGGATAGGCGTGGCGCTCGTCCACTATGACCCGGTGCCTGACCACAGTCACCGAGAGTCACCGCGCAGTGTCACCGCGCAGCGGTCGCGGAATAGAGCCGTATTTAGATCAAGGCGGTGCCTACGGCGAAGACGGCCGGGCCTGGTGAGGATCACCCGGGCGATCGCCGTGCCCGCGAAGCGTCCGGCCCTCGGTACGACTTCGTGACCACCGCGCCGGACCTGGTGGTGTGGTTCGTATAGCTGTGCTGCACCCATTCCCGATCTCTGCTGGGTGAGGCGCGGCTTAGTCGAGGCCGTCGCGTTCTGCCCATGCCAGCAGGGTTTGCAGCGAGTAGGCGGAGTCGTCGATGCGCTGGTGCAGGTCGCCGAGCTCGGCAAAGCGGGTGGGCACCGTAGCGATGGTGAACTGGCGTGGGTCGACGTCGTCGATCTCGCCCCAGGTAATGGGGGTGGACACGGTCGCCTCCGGCACACCGCGCACCGAGTACGCACTGGCGATCGTGTGGTCGCGGGCGTTCTGGTTGTAGTCGACAAAGAGCACGGTGGGGTCGCGGTCCTTTCGCCACCAGGTGGTTGTGACATGGTCCGGGGCGCGGCGCTCGACCTCGCGGGCGAAGGCATGCGCGGCGCGGCGGACGTCGGCAAAGCCCCACCGCGGCTCGATCCGGACGTAGACGTGCAGGCCATTGCCACCCGAGGTCTTGGGCCAGCCGGTCATTCCGAGTTCGCCGAGTATCTCGTGCACGATGTGAGCGACCCGGCGCACGGTGGCGAACTCGCAGCGCGGCATGGGGTCCAGGTCTATGCGCCATTCGTCGGGCCGCTCGGTGTCGGCCCGGCGGGAATTCCATGGGTGGAACTCCACGGTGGACATCTGCACCGCCCACACGATGCTGGCCAGCTCGGTGACACACAGTTCGTCGGCGTGCCTGCCGTAACGCGGGAAATCCACCCGCACCGTCTCCAGCCAGGCAGGCGCGCCGTGCGGAACCCGCTTCTGGTGGACCTTCTCCCCGGTGACTCCCGAGGGGAACCGGTGCATCATGCAGGGCCGCTCGCGCAGCGCGCGGACGATCCCATCGCCGACCGAGATGTAGTAGCGGGCCAGGTCGAGCTTGGTCTCTCCACGGGCCGGGAAATACACCCGGTCCGGATTGGAGATCCTTACCGTCCGGCTCCCGACCTCGAGCTCCACCGCGCCAGCCACAGGAAAAACCTAGCCCGGTGCGCCGGGCCCGGCGCACCGCCGCCCAGGCAGATCGCCTGCCGGCGGCCCAGGAAAGGGGCCGTGGTAGACACGTGGCATGACCGCGACGTCTGTCCCGGACCTTGCCGACGTCCTCGCCGCGCGCCAGCGCATCGGCCCCTACCTCCGGCCGACCTCCCTCTACCGGTATCCCGCGCTCGACGCGATGACCGGCGCGTACGTATGGGTCAAGCACGAGAACCATCAGCCGATCGGGGCCTTCAAGGTCCGCGGCGGCGTCAGCCTCGTCAGCCAGCTGACCGACGATGAACGGCGCCGGGGCGTCATCACGGCCTCGACCGGCAACCATGGCCAGTCGGTCGCGTATGCGGCAGACCTGTTCGGCGTGCACGCGATCATCTGCGTGCCGGAGCAGGCCAACCCGGTAAAGGTCGAATCGATGCGGGCCCTCGGCGCCGAGGTCGTCTTCCACGGCCGCGATTTCGACGAAGCGCGCGAGTACTGCGAAAAGCAGGCCACCGAGCACGGGTACCGGTACATCCACTCCGGGAACGAGCCGTTGCTCATCGCAGGCGTCGCCACCTACACCCTCGAGGTCCTCGAAGCCCGGCCGGACATCGAGGTGATCGTTGTCCCGGTCGGAGGTGGCAGTGGGGCGGCCGGGGCCTGCGTGGTGACCAAGGCGGTGCGCCCGTCGATCGAGGTTATCGGTGTGCAGTCCGAAGCGGCCCCGGCTGCATACCGCTCCTGGCAGACCCACTCGCTCGTCGACGCCACCATGGACACGCTCGCGGAAGGGCTGGCGACCCGGACCGCCTTCGAACTGCCGCAGCGGATCTTGTGGGAACTGCTCGACGGCTTCGTATTGGTATCCGATGAGGCGCTGAAGGATGCGACACGGCTGATGATCGAGAAGACGCGCAACCTCGTCGAGCCGGCCGGCGCAGCCGCCCTCGCTGCGGTGCTGGGCACACCCGAGCGGTTCGCGGGCCGGAAGGTGGCGGTCGTCTGCAGCGGCGGCAACATCAGCCCGGCGCAGCTGGCAGCGCTCTGGCCGGGCGAACCGGCCTGACAGCAGGCCCGGGCTGGTGGCCGGCGCCGGGCGCCGCACGTCATTATCCAGAAGGGAAGGACGGGACGAGGCGTGCTCCGGGTACATAAGGTTTGAAGCCGACGTTCTGGTAAGCCGGGTGAAGGGAGCGTTCACGATGGCCAGTCAGCGTTACGCGGTTGCCGGAGCGCTCAGCTTCGCCATGATCCTGGCGGGCGGCGGCTTACCAGCGCTCACTGGAACCGGCGCCGCCGCGCACCGTCACGGGCGGTGCTCGGCGGGTGCGCACACGCTCTCGGCGCCCGGCTCCCACGTGTACCCGGACACCGGCAACGGCGGCTATACCAGCCTGCACACCGACGTGCGCCTGGTCTACGACGCCACCAGCAACAGGTTCCTGCCGGGCAACCACGTCACGCTCACCGACCGGGCCACGCAGTGCCTGACCAGCTTCAGCCTCGATTTCGAGCGCACGTCGGCCAACGCCTCCGCCGGGCCGGACATGGCCGTCAACTCCGTGACCGTGAATGGCAGGCCGGCGGCGTTCCGGTTCGTGCAGCCGACCTACCCGGGCGACCCGAACGGGCAAGACGACCCCGATCCGCTGGCCCACGAGGCATCCCAGCTCAATCCCGTGGGCGGGCCGGCCCATAATCCCCTGCCCCCGGCCTGCTCTCCCGAGCTGGCCTCCACCAGCGTTAAGCCGAACTCGAAGAACGGCACCCAGTGTCCCGCCAACAAGCTGGTCATCACGCCGACCGCGCCGATCAAGCGCGGCATCATCTTCTCCGTGACCGTCGCCTACACCGGCAGGCCGGGAGTTCATAACGATGGCGACGGAACGACCGAGGGATGGTTCAGGTCGAACCGGCCGAAAGGCGATGGCGGCTTCGTCACCACCGAGCCGGTCGGCACCGAGGACTGGATGCCGCTCAACGACCACCCGAGCGCCAAGCCGACCTACGACTTCGCCGACACGGTCAACGCCGGGAGGACCGTGCTCGCCAACGGCATCCTGGTGAGCCGGACGCACCACCCGCCTGACAGCCGGTTCCCCCACGGCTCGGTGACCTGGCACTGGCACGCGGCCGCGCCGGTCGCCAGCTATCTGGTCGAGAACAGCGTGGGCCGCTTCGACCTGACTAAGCGAACCGTCGGCGGGATCAGGTTCTACCAGGCCCAGGCCAGTTCGCTGAGCGCAGCGCGGAAGTCGAAGAACCGCGCGATCATGAACAAGCAGCCGGACATCACCCGGTTCGAGAGCATGTTCACCGGGCCGTTCCCGTTCACCTCGGACGGTGTGGTCGTCGGCAGGCCATCGGCCTCCTTCGAGGAGGAGATGCAGACGATGATCACTTTCGCTGGCGGCGAGATCGACACCGACACGCTGTATCACGAGAACATGCATCAGTGGTGGGGCGACCACGTAACGGAGGCCAGCTACAACCTGACCTTCTTCAAGGAAGGCATGGCGACATTCGCCGAGTTCCTGTTCGCTGCCAGGCGCGCTCAGGCGCAGGCGGGAGGACCGGGCACGGAGGCCGGGCGGCGCGCCTTCCAGCGCAGGCTGGTCAAGGAGTTCAACGCAGGCTACGCCAGCAAGGGCCGGTTCTGGACCGCCGCCCCATCCAACCCGACGCCGTACGGCCTGTTCAGCGGCTCTGCAACCTACGAGCGCCCGGGCATCGCCTACATCGCCCTGCGCCAGATCCTGGGCAAGTCGAACTTTGCCGGGGCGCTGCGGCAGATTCAGCGCCACTACGGCGGAGGCGTCATTACCGAGGCCCAGCTCGAGGCGGTGTTCCACCGGTGGCTGCCGACCCGGAACCCGGCGTGCGGCAGCAGGCTCGACCAGTTCTTCACGCAGTGGTTCGACACCGCCTACAAGCCCGGCGGTGGCGCCAACCGACCCCGCATCACCGGCCCTGGCCTGGCAGGCCCCGGCTTCTACACCGGAAGCTGCACCAGGTGAGCGACTCACGATCGGTACCGTTATCGCGCCGGCCGGGTCATCACCCGCCGGAGACACCGGAGGCGGCGCGCGCCGCGAGCTGGTTACCGCGCCGCGTGGCGGCCGGAATGCCGGCCGGTGCGCGCCCGGCGGCACCGCGGCGTTTGATCTTGCCGACCCGGCCGGGAAGGCTGTGCCCATGGACTCTGGTGTGCCCGAGCTGCCGGTGGACCCGCTCGCGGTGCTGAGGAAGCGGCGCAGCGCGAAATGGCAAACGTACCCGGCCGATGTGCTGCCGCTGACGGTGGCGGAAATGGACTTCGCCCTCGCCGAACCGGTCGCGGAAGCCCTGCATGAGGCCGTCGAGCGGTCCGACGCCGGGTACGCGATGCCGGTGCCGGGCCTGGGCAGGGCGCTGGCGGGCTTTGCTGCCAGCCGGTGGAACTGGGACGTCGACCCGGCGTCGGTGACGGCAGTGACCGATGTCGGCGTGGGCGTCGTCGAGCTGCTCCGGCTGCTGGCCCGCCCGGGTGATGCCGTCGTGATCAGCCCCCCGGTGTACCCGCCGTTCTTCGACTGGGTCCCCGAGGCCGGAGCCCGGCTGCTGGAGGTTCCCCTTGCCCACGACGCCGCTGGGTGGCGCCTCGATCTCGCCGCGCTGGAGACGGCTTTCGCCACCCACCCAGCGGCATACGTCCTGTGCAACCCGCACAACCCGGTCGGGCGCGTCCATACCCCGGACGAACTGGCCGCCCTGGTCCGGCTGGCACGGATCTACCAGGTCACGATCGTCAGCGACGAGATCCACGGCCCGCTGGCACTCCCGGGCCACACGTTCACCCCGCTGCTGACCGTCCCCGGCGCCGCCGAGCTCGCCGTCAGCGTACTGTCGGCCAGCAAGGCCTGGAACCTGGCCGGCCTGAAGTGCGCCGCCATCGTCACCGCCGCACCGCGGATGGCCGCGGTGGCCGGACGGCTCCCCTCTGACAGCCGCTGGCGGATCGGCCACTTCGGCGCGATCGCCACCATCGCCGCGTTCACCGCGGGCGGGCCGTGGCTCGACCGGCTCCTGGTCACCCTCGACCGCCGGCGGATCCTGCTCGCTGACCTGCTGCGCGAGCGCCTGCCCATGCTGGCCTGGCACCCGCCCGAGGCCACCTACCTCGCCTGGCTCGACTGCGCCGCCCTCGGCCCCGACAACCAGGCCCGCGAGCGGTTCCTCGACCGCGGTCACGTCGCGCTCGAGCCGGGCCTGCGGTTCGGCGCCGCCGGCGGCGGCTACGCGCGCCTGAACTTCGCCACCAGCACCGACATCCTTGACCAGGCGACGGCGCAGATGGCGGCCGCGGTGATCTGATACACGGCAACAACGCTCCTGCGAGGCCAGCCATGACAATCAAGCGAATCAGCTCCGGACCCGGGCTCCCGGCAGGTTTCCCGTTCAGCCTGGCGAGCGAGGAGAACGGCATCGTGTACATCAGTGGCATGCCCGCGCTTGACGCGGACGGGAAGTTCGTGCCGGGAACGTTCGATGAGGAAGCCGACCGTGCCTGGGCCAACATCACCGCCATTGCCGCGGCGGGCGGCTGCTCCCCCGCCGACTTCCTGTACGTGCAAGTGGTGCTCGGCGACATCGGTGACTACAGCGGCATCAACGAGTGGTGGCGCAGGCAGTTCCCCGACCCGGCCACGGCACCGGCGCGGCTGACCTTCCAGGCGGGGGCGCTGCCGTTCCGGGCGAAGGTCGAGTTCCAGGCGGTGGCCGCCCGCCGCCGCTAGCCGGCCCGCGCCGGGACCTGGGTGCAGCCGAGCTCCAGCGACCCAGATAAGCCGGGGCGATGGGCCCTGCTGGATACTGGCGGGCATGCCTGAGCTGATCGGCGAGCCGAGCAGGGTGGCTGCTGCGGGTGACCCGCCGAAGCTGATCGACGAGTACGTGGGAAGGGCCAGCACGGGTGAAACCGCGCTCAGCGTCGCCCACATGCGCAGCCCGGCCGGCTGGGCCGAGCCGGGGCAGCGGCCGGAGTTCGACGAGGTCACGATCGTGCTGCGGGGAGCCCTGGTCGTCGAGTTCGATGGCGGCCGGATGACGGTCGCGGCCGGCCAGGGCGTGCACGCCAGGCCGGGCGAATGGGTGCGTTACAGCACGCCCGGCGGCGGGGCGGAGTACATCTCCGTCTGCCTGCCGGCCTTCGCTCCTGGCATCGTGCACCGTGATGACTGAGCGGGCCCCATCCCGCAACCCGTCCGCCCGCTGATGATTTACTGGACGCCGCCGGACGGGAGGCGTGGGATTCACGGCATCAAGGAGGGTCGTCATGAGCGTGTACAAGGTCATCGACGTGATCGGGACGAGCAGTGACTCGTGGGAAGATGCCGCGGCGGAAGCGCTGCGGACCGTGCGCCAGACGATCCGCGACGTCCGGGTCGCCGAGGTGGTCAAGCAGGACATCCACATCGAGGAGAACGGGGAGATCGCCTACCGGTCGAAGCTGCAGATCTCCTTCAAATACGAGTCAGACCGTTAGGTCCGGGCGCGGCCGCTGATCGCCGGCGGCGGGATCCGGCCGTTTCGCCGCGCCGGCGGCCGCACGCTCACACGGCCAGGTCAGCAGGAACGTCGACGGCGATCTCACCGCCGAGACGGTACCCGTCGCGCAGGCCGAGGTGATCACCGCTCCAGAAGCGGCCGGCGTCGTACCAGCTCGGATCGTGCCTGCCCGGCAGTAGCCCCATGGCCTGGTAGGTGACGGCCAGCACCTCCGCGCAGTAGGCGGTCTCCAGATCGACGTCCGCCGTCTTGTGCCTGACGGCCGGCGCGCGGCCGAGCAGCCACCGCGACGCGAGCCGGGTCGTGGAGGGGAAGGGGGTGCCATCGAGCCGCGCGATTGTTCGCAGGAGGGCGTCTTCCATCGCGCCCGTCACCGCGGGCTCGAGCTGGCGCAGCCACGCCCGCTGGCCGTACCTCGTGGCCCAGACGACGACCGCGTCCCGGAGGTCGTGCAGCTGCACCCCGCGGTGGCGGGAACCGGCCCACAGGTCGGGCAGTGACCGGCCGAGCTCGGCGTGCCACATCAGCGGCGGCAGGTCATCGATGACCACCGACATGCCTACGTGGTTGACCGGGCTGTTGGTCGCCACCTGGATCGCCCGGTCGGCCATCTTGCGCCCGCGGAACAGCCACACATCACCCGTGCGCGCCAGATCCACGGCCTTATCAAGGGAGATGCTTGCGGCGGGCATGGTCTAGCCTAAGCAGATGCGCTGGTGGAAGATGCTGGGACTGGCCGGCCTGGCAGGGGTCGCCGCCACCGGGGTAGTGATCGCGCGCGCCGAACGGCGCCGCCGTGCCTACACTCCGGACGAGATCCGGGAACGGCTGCACGCCCGGCTCGCCGAAGCGTCCCAGACCCCCCAGCCACCGCGCGCGTAGCAGCAGCCAGCCAGCCACCGCAGCCACGGCCCGGGCCGTTAAGGTGTGGCCCGACCGGAGCCGGCCAGGCAGGATGCCAGCCATGGAGGCCGACGACGTGGCGGAGCGGGCCCGGCAGCGCGAGCTCGTCCGCCGCCGATACGACACCATTTCCGTCAGTTACCGCAGCGACGACGGTGCGGCCGCTCGATCGTCGAGAGAAGACGTCAGCCGCTACTCCGGATGGGTCGGGGAGCTAGCCGGGCGGGCCTGGTGCCGATGACGACGGTGGCGTTCAGCCGACCGGAGCGGGCCACTCGCGGGATCAGCCCGGCGCGGGCGGCGGCCGCGACGGCCTGCGGCGCCTGCCGCTCGCTCGTCTCGAATAGCAGGTGACCGCCTGGTGCCAGCCATCCCGGCGCCGCGGCGGTCACGCGCCGCAGTATGTCGAGCCCGTCAGCGCCGCCGTCGAGCGCCACCCGGGGCTCGTGGTCGCGCGCCTCCGGGGGCAGCAGCCCGACCTCCTCGGTGGGAACGTACGGGACGTTGGCGGCCAGGACGTCGACGTGGCCCTGCAGTCTCGCGGGCAGCGGCCTGTACAGGTCACCCTGGTAGACCTGGCCTCCCGCGGACGCGACGTTGCGGCGGGCGCACCGGACCGCGGCGGGGTCGACGTCGACCGCGTACAGCTCGACCCGGCCCAGGGCGGCGGCGAGAGCGGCTCCCACCGCGCCCGAGCCGCAGCACAGGTCAACGATCACGGCCGGCGGGGCCGGGTCCCCGCCGCCGGGGCCGGCCGCCTGCCGGACGAGAGCGGCGGCCCGGCGGACCAGGAACTCGGTGCGGCGGCGCGGTATGAAGACGCCGGGGTCTACGGCTATCCGCAGGCCGCAGAACTCCGCCCAGCCGAGGATGTGCTCGAGGGGCTGGCCGGCGGCACGCAGGTCCACCATCGCGGCCAGGCCGGCCGGCGTCCGTGCCGCGGACATGAGCAGCCGCGCCTCGTCCTCGGCGAAAACACAGCCCGCTGCCCGCAGCCTGGTGACGATGGCCGACCGAGCGTGAGCTGACGGGGAAGCTGACATGAGGCGCCTTTCGGGATGCCACTGTAGCCGCGCCGTCAGCCGGGCCGGGTCCTGCCGGACGGGAGGTCAAGACCGGCCCTGCGTTGAGCGCCCAGCGGTGAGCTACTAGTGTGCGGTCATGTCCCGTGGCTGGCCTGCGCGCTCATACGAGGACTGGCGAGCTACCTGCGACACGCTGCACGCACATACCCAGGTACTCGGCAAGCTGGCGGCGACGCTCGCCCCGCCCGAGCCACAGCTTCAGCACGCGGCGCTGCGGCTGACCGCGCGGGGCTGGGAGACCGCCCCGCTGCCCGCGCCCAACGGCAGCGGATCACTGGTCGTCGCGCTCGATCTGCATCGCCATGAGGCGCTCGTGGAGCACAGCGCCGGCCGGGTCCGGCGCATCGCGCTCACTCCCCACCGGGCGGTCGGCGAGGTGACGCGCGAGGTGCTGGCAGCGGTGCGCGACGCCGGCGGCGAAGTGAGGATCAACCCGGCGCCGCAGGAAGTACCGTGGGACACCCCGCTCGACGCCGACGACGAGCACGCGCGCTACGATCCCGGCGAGGTCGGTGACTACTTCGCGATGGCTACCCAGGCCGCGCTGGTGCTGGCCGAGTACCGCGCGCCGTTCCGCGGGCGGTCCACGCCGGTGAACGCGTGGTGGGGCTCCTTCGACCTGGCGGTGAGCCTGTTCTCGGGCCTGCCGGCCGACCCCCCATCGAGGGATTTCATCATGCGCAACTCGATGGACGCGCAGGACGTGGCCGTCGGTTGGTGGCCGGGCGACGCCCGCTACGGCAAGCCGGCGTTCTACTCCTACGCGCACCCGGCGCCTGAAGGCTTCGAGAATGCGACCCTCTCCCCTCCGGCCGCCCGCTGGGACGACTCGCAGCGGCTGTTCGTGCTGGACTGGGACGACGTCATCGCCGCCCCGGACCCGCATGCGGCGGCGCTGGAGTTCGCCCGCTCGGCGTTCCGCCACGCGTGCGCCGTGTGCGCATGGGACCCGGAACTCGCCGCGACCGCCGACGGCAGACCACCGCCCGTGGTGTGAGAACGGCGTCAGTCCTTGCGGCCGGTCAGAGCCAGGCCGGCGCCGATGCCGATCATGACCAGGCCACCGGCCCCGCCCACCAGCTCCAGCCGCCGCGGCGAGCGGGCAAGCCACGCCCGGGCCGTCCCGGCCGCCAGCGCCCAGGTGCTGTCGCACAGCACCGCGATAGCGGCGAACACGGTTCCGAGCAGCAGCATCTGCAGCGGGACGTGACCCGCGGACGGGTTGACGAACTGCGGCAGCACGGCGGCGAAGAAAACGATCGCCTTCGGATTGCTCACCCCGACCACGAAGCCATCCCGCAGCATCGCGCCGATGCTCTTCCGGCCCGCTGCGGAGCCGAGCGCGGTGCCCAGCGAGCGGCGGTGCCGGATCGCCTGCACGCCCAGGAAGACGAGGTAGACGGCGCCAGCCAGCTTGATGACGGTGAACACGGCGACCGAGCGCTCCACGACCGCCCCGACGCCCAGCGCCACCGCCGCGACCTGCGTGTAGACCCCTATCTGGCCGCCCAGGGCGGAGGCTACCCCGGCCGCCCGGCCAAGCATCAGGGAGCGGCTGATCACGAAGAGCACGTTCGGCCCGGGAACCACGATCAGCACGAAAGACATCAGCGCGAAGGCGAGCAGATGGCCGGTGGGAAGCATGGCCGCAGCCTATCCGGGCTCGGCCGGGCCGCCTCCGCCGGTGGATGTGCTGTACTGCCCGGCAGCACGGACTGGCCGGAATACCGCCAGCCACGCTGGCGGGCGCCACGAAGCAAAGCTATCAGTTCGCCCCGTTGTGCCTGCTCGACCCCATAAAGGTCGAGTAAAGTACGGAGCGTCCTGGTCTGGGGCCTCACCCGGGCGTGCTCTATCCGGCAAAGGGTGGCCACGTTGATCCCGGCTCGCTCGACGATCTCGTCCCGTGTCAACCCGGACGACGCGCACAAGGACCGGAGCTCCGCCGCCAGACGGCGGAGCCGGACGGTTGGTGTCTGGCGGTCGCCTGTCATCGCTCTGCTTCCCAAGTTAGTTGCCGATGCGAATGCGTCATTGCATGTTCGTGCTAACACGGGCACTGTTGGCTGAGACACCGTTGCGCACGGCCCTTCCCGGAGGCGCCGGACTTAGCCGGCCGGCCGGCTGCGGACCACCCCCGCGGCGTTGGACGAGGAGGACGCGCCACTGATGGCGACGGGAGAAGGACTCGGCACTTCCGCCGCGTATGCCCTCGACCCGGAGCGGACGCCGCACACCTACCTAGAACTGGGGGCGCTGCCAACAGCCGTGCCCTGCGCACGCTTGCACGTCAAGCACGTGCTGCGGGAATGGGAGATGCCGGCGCTCGCCGACACCGTGGAACTGGTCGTGGCTGAGCTGGTCACCAACGCAATGCAGGCATCGGCCGGCCTGACCAGCAGCCAGTTCGCCGGGCGCTGGGCCCCCGGGCTCCCGCCGGTGCGGCTATGGCTCGCCTCCGACGGCCGGCACGCCGTGGTCCAGGTCTGGGATGCCAATGACAGGCTCCCGGTCCGCGAGACCGTTCCGCTCGACGCCGAGACCGGGCGGGGCCTGCTGCTCGTCGAGTCCGTCGCCGATGAGTGGGGGTCATACACGCCGGAAGCCTCCAGCGGCAAGGTGGTCTGGGCAGTGATCAGCGAACGGCACCTGAATCCAGTGTGACCTGCCTGAACCGGCGCGCACCGGACCTGTAACCGATTCCGCTGCCAGGCCGCAACCCGGTCCGCTATCCGGAATGGCGGTTGAGGAACGCCAGCGTCCGGGCGTTGAACTCGGGAACGTTCTCGTAGATCGGGGCGTGTGCGCAGCTGTCGAAGATGGTGACCTCCGAGCCCCGTATCCCTTCGGCAAGCGGTTCGGCGAAGCGGGTCGAGCAAACGGTGTCGTGGCGGCCGAACGTGATGAGCGTCGGCGCCTGGATCAGCCCCAGAACGCCGTGGGCGTCATGGGCCAGCACCGCCTCCGACTGACGCAGGAAGGCGTCCACCGGCGGCATCGGGCGGCTGCGCACGAAATCAGCCAGTGAGTCGATGTACTCGGGCCGCGCCGCGTAAAGCTCCGGGGTGAAGCACCACGGGAAGATCCCCTTGATCACCATGTCGGTGACGCTGTCCAGCGCCTGGGCCATGATCCGCCAGCCTTCGACTATCACGCGCAGGAAGGGGTCGGTGCGGGGCCAGCCGCTGTGCAACGACAGCGACTTCACCCGGTCCGGATGCTTGGCGGCCAGCCACATGCCGGTCGCCGCGCCGAGGGACAGGCCGGCGACGTGCGCACGGTCCAGGTTGACCGCCTGCATGAACGCGGCGATGTCGTCGGCGAGCAGTTCGGTGGTGTAGGCGCCCTCCGGCTTGCTGCAGAGGCCGGCCCCGCGCAGGTCCACGGTGAAACAGGTGAAGTGCTTCGCGTACTCCGCCACCTGGAACGCGTAGCACGCCTGGTCGGCCGCGAGGTACGGGATCAGCACCAGGGGCTCGCCGTCGCCCTGTACCTCGTAGTAGATGTCGATGCCGTTCGCCTGGACGGTTGGCATGGGATCCCTCCGCTCGAACTCGGTTGCCGCCGGTAAGCCAGCGATCCGATGGTGCCACTATTCGCCCGGTCGACGGCCATGGCCAGAGCGGACCGATTACCGTGGCCGGGCGCGGCATCCTGAGCCGGCGGCCGCGGCGGCCCGGGCTAGTGGCTGTCCGTCCAATGCGGCCCGGTCACCGCCCAGCGGGCATCCCACGCGGCGAGCCTCCGCCGGTCCAGCACCCATCGCACGAGGAACCCGAGCACGGCGAGCACGACAGCGACGGCGCCGGCGGCCAGCGATGCCGCCAGAACTATCCCGTCGACCACGTCGCTCCGCTGCAACGGGGAAGGAACCGGCCGCCCCGAGCGGTCGATCCATACCGGCACCGTGCTGCCCGCGACGGCGTTCGCGGGCGCGTGGACCTCGCCGGCTCGCGATGTCCCGTCCGGCGCCGTCCACCGCGCTGGCACCAGAGGCCGCAGCGCTACCTCGAACATGGGATTGACCGACGACGGCGCCTGCCGGAGCAGGACGGCCGTCACACGGTGCCAGCCCGCCTGGGCATGCTGGGCACGAAGGCCGCTCGCAGCGGCCGCCTGGCCGGCCGTGAGCGCCGCCAGTGGGGCGCCGGTCAGGAAGGTGGCGATCAGGAGGACCATAACGGCGGCTTCCACCCGGTCAGCGGTACGCCGGAGCGGATTGCTGTCCGGGCGCCACCTGCGCGCCAGCACGCGCAGCCGGCCGCCCCTCGTTCTCCATCGCCGCATTCGCGGTGTCCTCCCAGCTGTGAGGCTCAACAGGTCCCGCAGGCCCTCGGGTTCCCGCTGCTGCCGCACGCTCCCCATGTAAGCTCCCCCGGTGCGGGCAGTCTACGAGGTGGGCGGGACTGGGAAGCACCGGCAGTCCGTCATGGGGGAAGGAGACGCACGATGAGCGGGTCGAAGCAGCAGCAGGTCAGCGAGCTCTTGCACGAGGCCGGGGAAACCCACCATCGCGTGTACCGGATCGTGGACGGTGCGGACGACGACTGGGCGACCTGGTACTCGGACTGGCTCGTCAACCTCTCCGAACTGCCAGCGCTGCTGGGCGCCAAGCCTGCCCGCAGCGAGCTGACCTACCTGCTTGTCGGGCTGGACAAGCAATACGCGGCGGAGGCTCCCGGCGAGCCGTGGGAGGCCTACTACGCCCGGCGGATCATCGAGCAGCTGGCGCGCTGACCCGCGCTGCGGCCGCTGTCCGCTCCGGGGGGCCAGGACCGGACGGGAACATCCAAAACATGCCTGACGGCCCTGGCGCCACACCGGCCACTCCAGCATGCTGGTACGCATGCATACCCAGGAGCCTTCGCTTCAGTCGCCTTCTGCCGCGATGATGACCAGGTCGTGGCAGGCGAGCCTGTTCGTGGGGATCGTGACGCTGATACTCGGGATCATCGTCGCCGCCCACCCAACGGGCTCGCTCAACGTCATCGCCGTCCTGCTCGGCATCCTCTTGATCTTCTCTGGCATCTTCCACCTGATCCGGGTGTTCGACACCAGCGAGCCACACCGGGTCTGGCTCGGCATCGCCGGCCTGCTGTTCATCGTGGCAGGGGTGATCTTGATCAGGCACCTGCACCTGACCAGGGCGCTCATCGGCTTGTTCATAGGGATCACGTGGATCATCCAGGGCGTGGTCGCCCTGATCGCGGGCATATCGGGAGGTTCCCGTGAGGGGCGCGGCTGGTGGATCGCCTTCGGCGTGATCAGCATCATCGCGGGCATCGTGGTCACCGCCACCCCGGCCTCCTCGCTCAGCGTCCTGGCCATCCTGTTCGGGATCTGGTTCATCGTGATGGGCATCTTCGAGATCATCGGGGCGTTCATGATCCGCCGCGCGCTCCGCACGGAAGGCCCGCCGCCCGGGTGATCACGGTGCGGGCCCGGCCCGGCGGCCGTTCAGCCGCTGCGCGGGACCCGCCGTGACCGGGTGCTTGAATGGGAGCGGTGACGGCGCCCGACGGCCATTTCGGGGGTGACCCCCTCCGGCTGATCTTCGCCGTCTGCCATCCGGCGCTGCCGGCCAGGGACAGGGCCGTGCTCATGCTCCGCCGGCTGGGCGGGCTGACCATCGCTGAGATCGCCCGGGGCCTTCGCGTCCCCGAGCGGGCCCTGGCGAGCCGGGCCGGGCACGCGGAGCGGGTACTTAGCGAGGCGAGGGTCCCGTTGGGTGTGCCGGTGGGAGCCGAGCGGGCTGCCCGGCTGTCCTCCGTCCTGGAGGCCATCTACCTCATCTTCAACGCGGGGCGCACCGGTCCCACGGCCGGTGGCACGACCCGCCCCGACCTGTGCGGGGAGGCGCTGCGGTTCGCCCGGCTGCTTGGCGGGCTCGCGCCAGGCGAGCCGGAGGCCCTCGGCCTCGTCGCGCTGGTACACCTCCAGGCCGCCCGGTTGCCGGCCCGGACCGGCCCCGGCGGGGAGCCGGTCCCGCTCCTCGACCAGGACCGGAGTCGCTGGAGCAGGCCGCTCATCCGCCGCGGCCTGGCGGCGCTCCGCCGGGCGGAGGCGCTGGGAGGGACGCCGGGGCCGTACGCGCTGCTGGGGGCCATCGCCGCCTGCCACGCGAGAGCAGCCTCCGCCGCGGATGCCGACTGGGTGCGGATCGTCACGCTGTATGAGGCGCTGTCCACGCTGACACCGTCACCACTCGTCGAGCTGAACCGGGCCGTCGCGCTCGCCATGGCGTACGGCCCGGCGGCCGGGCTCGCGCTGGCCGATGCCCTGGCGGCCGAGCCGGCGCTCCACGACGACCATCTGCTGCCCAGCCTCCGCGGAGACCTGCTGGCCAAGCTCGGCGAGCTCGACGCGGCCCGCCGGGAGTTCGAGCGGGCCGCCGCGCTGGCCCGCGACCGCCGGCAACAGGCCGTGCTGCTGAGCCGGGCCGGCGCCTGCGGCCGGTCCCCGGGGTGACCGGCCGCAGGCGCCGTTCCGCGGGTGACACCGGTCAGCGCGGCCCGGTGCCCCCGCCCAGCGCCTCACGCAGCTGGCCGGCGATCCGCGGCACGGCTTCCCCGATCGGGTCGCGGACGACCTCGGCCGCGATCGCGTCGTAGGGCGTGGGGTCACGGTTGACGATCACCAGAGCCGCGCCCGCACCGACGGCAAGGCCGCATAGCGATGCGGCAGGCTCGACGGTCAGCGTGCTGCCAACCGCGAGGAACACATCGCACGACGCCGCCGCCTGCCCGGCGCGCGCGAACACGTCCGGGTCCAGTGGCTGGCCGAACATGACGGTCGCCGATTTCAGGATCCCCCCGCACCTGGCGCACCCCGGGTCCTCGTCCCCGGCCTCGACCCGGGCCAGGGCGCCGGCCATCGGGGACCGGTCACCGCAGGACACGCACACCACGCTGAACATGGTTCCGTGCAGCTCGATCACCCTGTCCTGGGGCGTGCCCGCCTTCTGGTGCAGGCCGTCGATGTTCTGCGTGATCACCGAGGTGACGAGCCCGGATCTGGCGAGATCCGCCAGTGCCGTGTGAGCGCGGTTGGGCTCGGCGTGCCAGGCTGGGTTGCCGCGCCGCGCCAGCCAGGACCGGCGGCGTACCGCCGGGTCGCTGACGTAGGTCTGGTAGGTGGACAGTTTCTCGGCGCCCGGGTTCTTGGTCCAGATGCCCTGCGGCCCGCGGAAGTCCGGGATACCCGAGTCGGTGGAGATCCCCGCCCCCGTCAGCACCGCGACCGCCCTTGCGCCCCGCGCCCACGGCGGCACCCCGTCGGCGCTGGCGGCATGCTCGGCACGGCCCATCTTGCGATCCTCGGCCAGCCGGCACGCCTGATGCAAACCGGCGCCGGGGCGGCAACCGGGCGATGCTCTCCGGTTTCCGCCGCCCCGGGGATCGGCCGGTTACCGCACTGGGTCGCGGTTGAAGAGCTTTGTCGCCCAGAGGTAACCGACCAGCGCGATGCCGCCACACCAGGCGACGGCGATGATCGCGTTGCTGCCGATCGGGGTCCCCAGCAGCAGGCCCCGCAGGGTTTCGGTGATCGGCGTGAAGGGCTGGTACTCGGCGAACCAGCGCACGCCGGCCGGCATCGAGTCGGTGGGGACGAAGCCGCTGCCGAGGAACGGCAGCAGCAGCAGGAACATCGGGAGGTTGCTGGCGGTCTCGACGCTCTTGCTGACCAGGCCAAGGGCGGCCGACAGCCAGATGAGCGCGAAGCTCATCATCGCGAGGACGCCGACGGCGGCGATCCATGCGGCCAAGCTCGCGGTGGGCCGGAACCCGACCAGCGCCGCGATACCGATGACGACGGCGACGCCGAGCATGCTCTGAATCATGCTGCCGAGGACGTGGCCGGTCAGCACCGAGGCGCGGGAGATAGCCATGGTGCGGAACCGGGCGACGATGCCTTCGGTCGTGTCCATAGCGACCGATATCGCCGTTGCCTGCGCCGCGGCGGCCACGGTCAGCAGGATGATGCCGGGGGTCACGTAGTTGACATAGACGGCCCGGCCGCCTGCCACGCCGCCGAGCCCGGTGCCGAGCGTGCCGCCGAAGACGTAGACGAACAGCAGCAGGAAGATGACCGGCATGCCGAGGATCAGCAGTGTCATGGAGGGATAGCGCTGCATGTGCCGGAGATTGCGGCGCAGCATCGTTGCCGAGTCGGTGACGGCATGGGAGAGGGTGCTCATCGCTGGGGCTCTTTCTCGGTGCTGGGGTGGCCGGTGAGGGCGAAGAAGACGTCGTCGAGGTCGGGGGTGTGGATCGACAGGCTGCCGGCCTCGATGGCCGTGTGGTCGAGCCGGTCGAGCAGAGTTCGCAGCGACCGCAGGCTGCCGTCGCCGGGCACCTGCAGGGTGAGCGCCTCGTCGTCCCGCGACGCGGTGCCGAGGGCGTGGGCTGCCGATTCCAGATCGCGTGGGTCGGCGAACTGGAGCCGGATGTGCCCGCCGGGGATGCGGTGCTTGAGCGACTCGGGGCTGCCCTCGGCGACGATCCGGCCGTTGTCGAGGACCGCGATCAGGTCGGCGAGCTGATCGGCCTCGTCCAGGTACTGGGTGGTGAGGAAGATCGTGATGCCGTCGGCGGCGAGGCCGCGGATGATCTGCCACACGGCGCGTCGGCCACGCGGGTCGAGCCCCGTGGTCGGCTCGTCGAGGAAGATCAGGCGTGGGTCGCCGACCAGGGTCATCGCGAGGTCGAGCCGGCGCCGCATGCCCCCCGAGTACGTCGCCGCCGGCTTTTTCGCCACATCGGCCAGGTCAAAACGGTCCAGCAGGGAGGCGGCGCGCCGCCGGCCCTCGTCACGGCGCAGGTGGTGCAGGTCCGCCATCAGCAGCAGGTTCTCCTGGCCGGTGAGGAGGTTGTCGACCGCCGAGAACTGGCCGGTGACGCCGATCGCGGCGCGGACCGCGTCGGGATCGTTCGCCAGGTCGTGGCCGGCGACCCACATCTCGCCGCCATCGGCGGTGATCAGGGTGGACAGGATGTGCACCATGGTGGTCTTCCCGGCACCGTTGGGGCCGAGCAGTGAGAAGATCGCCCCTTCGGCGACGTTGAGGTCGATCCCGTCGAGCACCACGTTGTCGCCGAACGACTTCCGCAGCCCGGTGACCGAAATCGCGGTCCGGGTGGCGGTCATTGTTGTCATCACTCTTCCTTCCAAACGTCCGGTCCAGGTTCAGGAGCGGTGGATCACGATGTCGCCGTAGCTGGTGCGGGCGCGCACCTCGACGGTCTGGTCGGACGGCCCGGGGCTTTCGGAGGCATCCATCTGGTTGCGGATGTGGCCGAACTCCGTGTGAACGTCAAGCCGGGCGGCGGTGCCGGCCTGGATGCCGACCTCGATCTCGCCGAAACTGGTCTTGAGTGAGGCCGAGCCGCGCCGGACCCCGCCGACCCGGACGTCACCGTTGGCGGTGCTGGCGTTGACGTCGGCGTTCGCGTGGTCGACGGAGATGTTGCCGTTGGCCGCGTTCACCCGCAGGTCCCCGGCGACCTCGCCGACCCAGCTGTCGCCGTTGGAGTTCTTGATCACCGCGGTGCCGTCGATCTCGCGCAGGCGCACCCTGCCGGACCCGGTGCTGACCTCGGCCGGGCCCGCCACCCGGTCCACCGAGATGGCGCCGGCGCCTGTGTTCAGGTCGAGCGGGCCGGTGTCCTCGAGCCGGATGTCGCCGGCCGCGGTCTTGACCCGGCACTCACCGAGGCGGCCTGCGCCGTGGAACGCCGCGACCGAGGCGTCGCCGTGCACGTGCGAGCCCGCCGGCAGGTCGATCGTCACGTCGATCGAGCCGGGCTTGCCGAAGATGCTGAGGCTCCGCTGTCTCGGCGCCCGGACGAGCAGCCTGCCGGCGGCGTACTCGACCCGGGTCTGCTCTGCGGCCCGCACGTCCTGGTCGTGCGAAGCGTCACTCGGGCGTATCTCCACGACCGTGTCGCCACGGTCGCTCGCGGTGATGCGGGCGTCACCGACGACCAGGTCAATTACGGCCGCAATCGGCTCGGGGGTCTCGAAGGTGGGCATGGTGATTCCTCCTGATGGGTTAGCTCGGGGGTCTGCCGCTGGCGGAAACCGGTGGCGGGTCGTGGCGGGCCGCATGGTGTTACCGCACCCAGCCGGTGTAGCGCTGCCCGGCCCGCGGCGCGCGCCGGCCGGAGCGGCTGCCACGGTCGTCGGCCTCCAGCGCGGCCACGGCCGCGCGGACGAGCCAGGCGTTGACCGAGAGCCCGGCCTGAGCGGCTGCCTCTTCGATTCGGCCCTTGAGGTATTCGGCGAGGCGGAAGCTGATCCGCGCCGTCGCCCCTTCGTCGCCCTCCGGTGAAACCGGCGGCGGGACGTCCGCGGCGGGCGGGCCAGGCTCGTCGAACGAGTGATCGGCCGGCGGGGGCGTCACCACGAAACTGGGCTCACGCCCACGGAGGCGGAGGTCCACCGAGCCCGGGGCGAGGTCCCGCGTGATCTCCGCCGCAGCCGTCGACAGTGCGTCCAGCAGGACGAGCCGCACCGCCGAATCCAGCGGCGCGGTGAGCCGCTCGGCGAGCGCGCGGGCGTCATCCCCCCCGGCCTCGGCGGCCACCGCAAGCTCATGGCGGAGGTTGTCGACATAAGATGTCAAATCCATGACGCCATTATGACATCATTGTGACGTCATTACAAGCCAAGCCTGCGTCAGCCTGACGTCAATCTGCCGCCAGCGTCGGCGGCGGCCGGTCACTACCGCGGCCGGACGGGCCCGGCTGACCTCCGGTATCGGTTCGGCCACGAATCATGACTGGGCTTGCCTGCCGGCCTGACCTGGCCTTGAATTGAGGTTCACAAAGTGGCTACCTCCGCAGCGTGAGCAGGGCAAGTGCGATGAATGATGGTTCATCGACGGGGACGGCTCTCCCCCCGCCCGGCCGACGTCCGGACGTGCTGGAGGTCCGCGGCGTCACGGTCCGTTTTGGCGGCCTCACCGCGCTGGACGCTGTCACGCTCGCCGCTGCCCCGCGCCAGGTCACCGGGATCATCGGCCCGAACGGGGCGGGCAAGACCACCCTGCTGAACGTGCTGTGCGGCTTCGTCCGGCCGCAGTCCGGGGAGGTGAGCCTCGGCGGAACCTCCCTGACGGGGCTGGCACCGCACCGGCTCGCCTCCCTGGGGATCGCCCGCACGCTCCAGGGCGTCGGCCTGTTCCGGCGGCTCACCGTCCTGGAGAACGTGATGGCCGGGGCCACTTGCCACGCCCGGGCCGGGTTCTGGCCCGCACTGCTCGGCCTGGCCCGTTCCGACCGGGACGAGCGCGCGCTGCGGCAGCGGTCGCTGGCGGCGCTCGACCGGCTAGGCGTGGCCGACGAGGCCGAGCGCCTGCCCGACCAGCTCGCCTACGGCCTGCGCAAGCGGGTCGCGCTCGCGCGGGCGCTTGTCGCCGGGCCCCGGGTGCTGCTGCTCGACGAGCCGGCCAGCGGGCTGTCGGAGGCCGAGCTCCCCGAGCTGGGGGACCTGATCGCTCAGCTCGCGGCGGACGCCTCGGTCGTCGTGGTCGAGCACCGGATGGACTTGATGATGTCGGTCTGCCGGGCGATCGCCGTCCTTGACTTCGGCAAGCTCATCGCGCACGGGACGCCGGAGGCCGTGCAGGCCGACCCGGCGGTCACCGCCGCCTACCTGGGCGCCGAAGGCATCGGCGAAGGGAACGGTGAGCCGGCCGATGGCTGACCAGTCAGCGCTCGCGGTGGAGGACGTCGTCGCCGGTTACGGCGGCGTGCTCGCGCTGCGGGGAGTCTCCCTGTCCGTGCGGCCCGCCACGATCACGGCGGTGCTCGGCGCGAACGGTGCGGGCAAGACCACCCTGCTGACCACCATCAGCGGGTTCGTCCGGCCCCGGCAGGGCCGGATCACCCTGGATGGCGCCGACCTGACCCGCCGCCGTCCCGAGGAGATCGCTCGTGCCGGGCTGGCGCATGTCCCCGAAGGGCAGGGAGTGATCACCGAGCTGACGGTGGAGGAGAACCTGCGGCTCGGCGCGCTCTGGCGGCACGGGCGCAGCGACCGGGCGTCCGCGCTGGCGGACACCTACCGGCGGTTCCCCATGCTGGCGGCGGCGCGCGGCCGCAGTGCCAGCACCCTGTCCGGCGGGGAGCGGCAGATCCTGGTCATCGCCCGCGCCCTGATGGCCCGGCCCCGGGTGCTGCTGCTCGACGAGCCGTCGCTCGGGCTGGCGCCGAAGATCGTCACCCAGGTCATGAGCCTGATCCGGCGGCTGCGCGACGACGCCGGGCTGACCGTTCTGCTGGTCGAGCAGAACGCCCGCAGCGCGCTCGCCATCGCCGACCGGGGGATCGTGCTCAACCTCGGCCGGGTGGTCGCCGCCGAAAACGCGACGGTGCTCGCCGCCGATGTCGGGCTCCGCAAGCACTATCTCGGGTTCTAGCGCAGCTCAGGGAGGTTGCCAACGGTGCGGGAATTCGTCCAGTTCACCCTCGGCGGCATCAGTTTCGGCATGGTCTACTCGGCGATCGCGCTCTCCCTGGTGCTGATCTGGCGTGGCACCCGCATCCTCAACTACGCGCAGGGCGCCATGGCGATGCTCACCACCTACATCGCCTTCACCGTCATCGGCCACACCGGCTCCTACTGGGCCGGGTTCGCCGCCGCGCTGGCCGCCGGCCTGGTACTCGGCGCGGTGATCGAGCGGACCGTCATCCGCCCGGTGGAGAACAAGCCGCCGCTCAACGCGGTCGTGGTGACGATCGGGCTGCTCGTGTTCCTGGAAGGGCTGGCTGGCATCATCTACGGCGGCCAGTACCGCTCCTTCCCGGCCGCCTTCTCCATCACCGGCCTGCGCGCGGGGTCGGTCCCCCTCGGAATCTCCCGTAACGATGTCTTCGTGGCCGGTGCCGTGCTCGCCGCCGCACTCGCCCTCGCCGCGCTGTTCCGCTACACCTCCGCCGGGCTGCGGCTGCGGGCGGCCGCCTTCAACGCCTATGCGGCGCGGCTGCTCGGGGTCCGGGTGGGGCGGGTGCTCACCCTGGGCTGGGCGCTCGCGGGGCTGATCGGCGCCCTGGCCGGGGTACTGGTCTCGCCCGCCACGTTCCTCTACCCCGCCAGCATGGACTCCATCTTCGTGCTCGGCTTCACCGCGGCGGTGATCGGCGGGCTGGACAGCCCGGTCGGCGCCGTGGTCGGCGGGCTCATTCTGGGCGTGGCGCTCAACTACGTGGGCGGCTATCTCGGCTCCAACCTGGTGCCGCTGTTCGGGCTCGCCGCGCTGATCGTGGTCCTGATGATCCGCCCCTCGGGTCTGTTCTCCGCCAGCACCGGCCGGGAGGTGTGACCATGACGCTGGCGCGCCACGTCGGGGCCGCTCTGGTCGCGGCGGTGGCGGTCTGGGCACTGTCGGTCTCGCTGAGCGCCTTCCGCGACTACCAGATCGCCGACATCGCCGTCTACGTGGTGGCCATCGCCGGGCTCACCATGCTGATCGGGCTGAGCGGCCAGATCTCGCTCGGCAACGGCGCGTTCATGGCGGTCGGCGCCTATGCGACGGCGCTGCTGCAGCTGCACCTGAACTGGCCACTGTGGGCCCTGTTCCCGGCCAGCGCGGCGATCGCGGCGGTGACCGGGGCGGCGGTCGGCGTGGCCGCCGCCCGGCTGCGCGGGCCCTACCTGGCGGGTGCCACGCTCATGCTGGCGGTCGCCCTGCCCTCACTCGCGACCCAGTTCTCCGGCGTGTTCGGCGGCGACCAGGGACTGCCCGTCACCGTCATCCCCCCGGCCGCGCTCGGTGCGGCCTTCCCGCTTACCCGGTGGCTGGCCTGGGTCAACGCCGGCACTGCGCTGATCGTCCTGGTGCTGCTGGCCAACCTCGCCCGCAGCAGGATCGGCCGCTCGTGGCAGGCCATCCGGGACAACGAGACGGCCGCCGCCCTGGCCGGCCTCAACGTGGCGGGGCTGCGGATCCTCGCCTTCGTCGTGAGCGCGGCCTGCGCGGGCCTGGCCGGCGCCATGCTCGCCGCCTACTCCTCCCAGGTCTCCCCCGGCTCGTTCACCGTCACCCTGTCGATCGCGCTGCTGACCGGGGCGGTGATCGGCGGGCTCGGCAGCCTGGCCGGGGCGCTGTGGGGGAGCCTCGTGGTCGTCTTGGTGCCGACCTACGTCACCAACGTGGCCACCAGCCACGGCCTGTCCAGCGCCGTCGCCGCCAACATCCCGGTCGCCGCGTACGGGGTGGTCCTCATCGTCGTGATTCTCATCTTCCCCGACGGCATCCAGGGAGGGCTGCGCCGGCTATTCGGGCTCCCTCCGCCCACCGCCGCGGTCCCGCTTGCCCGGCTCAATTCCTTCCGCCGGCGTCCGCCGGCCAGCGAACACCAGGAAGAAGGCACTACATGAACAGATCACACCGGCTGCGCACACCCGCCATCGCCGCCGCCGCGGTGGCCGCCGCGATGATAGCCGCCGGCTGCGGCAGTTCGTCGTCGTCCTCGTCCTCCGGTGCGGCCACAGCGTCGGCGCCGGGCATCACCGCGACCCAGATCCTCATCGGCAGCCACCAGCCGCTCACCGGCCCGGCCGCACCCGGCTACAGCGAGATCGCGCCCGCGTCCAACGCTTACTTCCAGTACGTCAACGCCCACGGCGGTGTGAACGGCCGCAAGATCAAGTACACCTATCTCGACGACGGCTACGACCCGGCCAAGACCGTCAGCGACGTCCACCAGCTGGTCCTGCAGAACAACGTGTACGCGATCTTCGACGGCCTGGGCACCCCCACCCACTTGGCGGCGGTCAGCTTCCTCAACTCCCAGAAAGTGCCCGACGTCTTCGTCGCGTCCGGCTGCGACTGCTGGAACAACCCGTCCAAGTACCCGCAGACGTTCGGCTGGCAGCTTGACTACATCCGCGAGGGAAAGATCCTCGGCGCCTACGTCAAGCAGCACTTCGCCGGCAAGAAGATCGGCTACTTCTTCCAGAACGACGAGTTCGGCCAGGACGGCGTGAAGGGGCTCGACTACGAGATCCCGCATTCGCAGGTCGTGAGCAGGCAGAGCTACGTGCCGACCAACGTCAACATCGGGCCGCAGGTCGCCGCGCTGAAGGCGTCCGGCGCCCAGGTCGTGGTGTCGTTCGCGATCCCGGCCTTCAACGCCCTGCTCAAGCTGGCCAGCCTCAAGCTCAGCTTCAGCCCCACGCTGGTGGCCAGCAACGTGGGCACCGACCCGATGACGCTCGGCGGGCTGCTGGAGGCCTTCGCCAAGAAGGGCGGCGCGACGGTCTCGGGTAACGCGCTCACACAGGGGATCATCACCGACGGCTACCTGCCCACCCTCGGTGACACCAGCAACAGCTGGATCGCGCTGTTCAAAAAGGTCCACGACCAGTACGACGCGAAGGCGCCGTTCGATGGCAACGTGCTCTATGGCGAGGCGGTTGCCTACGCGTTCGTCCAGGCCATGATGAAGGCGGGCAAGAACCCGACCCGGGCGGATCTGGTCAGCGCGATCAACGGCGGGCTCCCCCAGGGGCCGGCGGTCGCGCCCTACGCCTACTCCGCCAGCAACCACAGCGGGATCACCGGGGCCTATATCGGTGTGATCAAGAAGGGCGCGCTCGTCAAGCAGGGCCCCGTCTACGTCACCGACACCACCCCGACCGGGGCGGTCACCGCGTTCACCGGGTCCCAGCAGGCGGCGCCCGCCACCGGGATGCCGTAATCCAAACGCCCCTCGTCACTGTCACGATGATGCGAACCAGCCAGGAACCGGCAGCTCCCCGGCCGGTTCCTGGCTGGCGCGGTGCCGGGTGCACCGGCCGGACGGGGCTGGCATCCGCTCCGCCCCGGACGGGCGCGGATTCCCGCCCTCTAGCGTCGTTCCCGTGGAAGCGGCCGTACGCGCCTGCTCCCCGGGCGCACGGCGAGGCAAGCGCTCGGAGGTATCGGTGAGTGTGGCAGCGAACCGGCGAGGCGCGCGGGCCGCCGTGAGCCAGGACCTGCCGCCCGCGCAGCGGCTGCTGCGGGCGGCCGAGGAACTGTTCGGGGAGAGAAGCTACCGGCGGGCGACCGTGGCGGGGATCTGCGCCCGGGCCGGCATCGCCACCGGCAGCTTCTACGCCCATTTCCGCTCCAAGGCGGAGATCTTCGCCGCGGTGGTCCGCCAGATCAACGCCGACCTGCGGCAGGCGATGAGGTCCGCTATCGAGCAGGCCGGCGACGGCCAGCGGGAGCGGGAGCGGGCCGCCTTCCGCGCCTTCTTCGACATGCTGTCGGAGCGGCCGTGGATGGACCGGATCGTGCGGGAGTCGGAGTTCGTCGACCCCGGGCTGTTCCGCGAGTACTACGAGCACCTGGCCCGCGGCTACGCGCGCGGGGTGCGCCGGGCCCAACTCGCCCGCGAGGTGGACGCCCGGTATGACCCGGAGGTGATCGCCTACATCTACACCGGGCTCGGCAACTTCATCGGCATGCGCTGGGCCGACTGGACCGCGGGCGGCCGTGTTCCCGAGGACGTTCTCGATGACCTGCTTGAGGTCCTGCGGCGTGGTCTCCCGCCCGCCGGTACCCAGGACACGACGGCCTAGCGAGGCGTGTGCCCGCGGCCAGCTGGGCCGGGGTGTGCTGCCGGATCGCAGGCCCGGCACGCGCGCCGTATCGTCGTAGCCATGTCTGACGGGACCCCGCCTTACCGGACGATCCCCCAGGTGCTCTCCGGCGCGGCAGGCCGCTACGGGGACGCCATCTGGATCCGCAGCGACGAGGGCACCCTGAGCTTCGGTGCGGCACTGGCGCAGACGGCGGCCTGTGCGCGGGCGCTGCGCGAGTCGGGCGTGCGCCACGGTGACCTGGTCCTGGTGACGCTCCGGACCACACCGCCTTACCTGCTCTGCTGGCTGGCCCTCGCCTCGATCGGTGCGATCACCGTCTCCGCCAACCCGCGCAGTTCCCCGGCCGAGCTGGCCGGGCTCGCGCAGCAGACCATGCCCCGTGCCATCATCAGCGATGCCGGCCTGTCCCCGCTGATCACGGAGTCGGACATCGCCGGGCTCGCCGGGCTAGGCGTTCTGGACGCCGATGAGCTGACCCACGGTTGGGCGGACGCCCGGGCCGCCAGTGCCGGGGACGCGGTGCTCCCGCCCGCGGGCACCAGCGTCAGCCATGACGACGTCGCGGTCATCATCCCGACCTCGGGCACCACCGGAAGGTCGAAACTGGTCACGCAGACCCACCGGGCCTACGCCATGGCGGGTGAGGGCTTTCCGTACTGGATGGGGCTGACCGCCGCCGACCGGCTCATGACCTCGCTGCCCCTGTTCCACATCAACGCCCCCGCCTACTCCGTCATGGGCTCCCTGACCTGCGGCGCCGGCCTGGTGCTGCTGCCAAGGTTCTCCGCCAGCACGTTCCTGCACTCCGCCCGCAGGCACGGGGCGACCGAGTTCAACGCGATCGGGGCGATGCTGGAGATCCTCATGCGCCAGCCGGCCCGCGCCGACGACGCGGACACACCGCTGCGGTTGTGCTATACCGGGCCGGCCCCGGCGCGGGAACGGCAGGAGGAGATGGAGCGCCGGTTCGGCCTGCGCATCGTGGTGGGCTACGCGATGTCCGAGAGCCCGTACGGGCTCATCTGGCCGCACGGATCCCGTCCCTACGAGACGCTCGGCAGCCTGCGCCAGCATCCGCGGCTGGGCGTGGTCAACGAGGGGCGGGTGGTCGGCGGCGACGGGACGGATCTGCCCGCGGGCCAGACCGGTGAGCTGCTGCTCCGCAACCCGGTGATCACCCCGGGCTACTGGGGCATGCCGGAGGAGACGGCCGAGGCGATCACCAGCGACGGCTGGCTGCACACCGGCGACCTGGTCAACGTCAATGAGACCGGCACGTACACGTTCGTGGCGAGGAAGAAGGAGGTGCTGCGGCGCCGGGGGGAGAACCTGTCCCCCGCCGAGGTCGAAGAGGCGCTCGCCAGCCATCCCGCGGTGCTGGAGTGCGCCGTGGTCGGGGTCGCATCGGAGCTGTCCGAGGAGGACGTGAAGGCGTTCGTGGTCCCCGCGCCGGGCGTTCAGCTTGACTTCGCGCAGCTGCGCGCGCACGTGGCGGGACTGCTCGCGGCGTACAAGGTCCCGCGCTACTGGCAGGCGGTCGACGATCTGCCCCGGACCCCGACCTCCCGGGTGGCCAAGCACCGGCTCCCGTCCGGCCATCCGCCGGGCGAATATGACGCCGAAGCGGTCTCCTGATCCCCGGCCGCGGCCAGCCTGCGATCAGGGCGCATGCGCAGCGCCGACCGGCCGGGCGGCGGGCAAGAACGGGCTCGGCCCACGCCGCCCGGCGGCCAGAGGGGATAACACCTAGATCCGGTAG
>Ga0114129_10001878_pt1 | contig 28647 bp, 21 predicted proteins | sample RhiMetdeltSRZDD1_FD_80071 | JGI IMG/M metagenome (GOLD analysis project Ga0114129, IMG submission 80071) | Populus rhizosphere microbial communities from Tennessee, USA - Rhizosphere MetaG P. deltoides SRZDD1 (version 2) (version 2) | ecosystem: Host-associated > Plants > Roots > Rhizosphere >... | reverse complement strand
CTTCGCCCTGAGCACGCCGATCTGGATCAGCAAACCCGTGAAATCCAGTATTCGCCGTTCGTGGGCGATCTGGCCGTTTTCGAAGCGGTAGACGAACGCAAAGGACACCTCGATGTGCCGTCCCGTGGCGGGCATGCCGAAGAACTCGCCGGAGTGAGTTCCGACGACGCGCCCGAGCAGCGCCGCGCGATCGCCGTCGACCAGCAGGTCTTCGGCACTCAGCATGAGATCGGGGAAAGCGTTGAACCAGACACGATAGATCCGCTCGATGTCGGCCCGGCCTTCGAGCACACCGCCGGTTGGGCTGACGACGATGCCGTACGATGCGTGGTCGCTGGCCAGCGCCGCCGCATCACGTTTGCGCCAGGCCGCTTCGCGCCGGTTGAACAGTGCCGTGATTTCCTCGCGAGTCATCTTCAACCGGGGGACTTCGTCCCCCGGACCCCCTTACACGCTCGCTCGCGGGAGCCCTGTCGTCCCGCTCCGCTCGCGTGGCTCACTCGCTGCGCTCGTTCGCTGCTGCGGGGACTTCGTCCCCCGGACCCCCTGACACGCTCGCTCGCGGGAGCCCTGTCGTCCCGCTCCGCTCGGCTCACTCGCTGCGCTCGTTCGCTGCTGCGGGGACTTCGTCCCCCGGACCCCCTGACACGCTCGCTCGCGGGAGCCCTGTCGTCCCGCTCCGCTCGCGTGGCTCACTCGCTGAGCCCGTTCCTTTGCTCGAAGACCTACGTACCCAGACGACGGTCGCTGTTCGCGTTCTAGCCCGCCGCGCCGGATTATAGCGCCTCATCCGTTCCGCAGCCCGCGTCTTGTTTTTGCTTGTCGCTCGTCACGATCACCTCGTATTCTGCCCAAAGTGGCAGCGGCCCATGAAGATTCTTCTGCTCTCGATGCCCGACTCGTTTGAGCACACGTCGCCGATCACGATGCGGATGCCCAACGGCGCGCTGGGCTCGCTCGCCGGCAACGTGGATTCACATCATCGTGTCGCGATTGCCGACCTGATCCTGGTGCAGCGCCGCGTGCGGCAGACGATCGAGCAACTCGTTCACAACATCGAGCCGGACATCGTCGGGCTCTCGATCATGACGTTTCAGCGGCGCACGGCGAAGCAGATCGTTTCGCTGGTCCGGAGCCTGCGCCCTCGCGCCACCATCGTCGTTGGAGGCTACGATCCGAGCCTCGCGTCGGAGATCTACGAACATCCCTCGTGGGACGTCGACGTGATTGCGCGTGGTGAAGGGGACATTACGTTCCGCGAGCTGGTGCGCAAGCTCGAGGACGGCGAGGATTTGCGGGACGTCGCGGGACTGAGCTACCGGAATGGCAAGGAGTTCGTCCGTAATCCCGACCGCCCGGTGAGCTCGCTGGTTGGCACTGAAGTCCGTCTTCCGAACAGGGCGGCTCGCGTCCTCGACGGTTACACGCTGCTCGGCCGCCAGGTCGACGTCGTCGAGACCTCGCGCGGCTGCACGTACGATTGCAGCTTCTGTTCGATCATCGAGATGCGCGGCAGGAACTTCCACACGTGGTCGTTCGACCGCGTGATGGCCGACATCGCGGACGCACGCAGCCGGGGCGCACGCGCCATCTTCATCGTCGACGACAACATCACGCTGAACGTGCCGCGATTCGAAGGGCTTTGCCGCGCGATCGTGAGCGCCGGGTTCAACGACATCGAATACATCGTGCAGGCGATGACATCGTCCATCGCGTCGGGCGGCGAAAGGCTCGCGCCGCTCATGCGCCAGGCCGGCTTCCGATACGTCTTCCTCGGCATCGAGAACATCCTCGACGAGGACCTTGGGTTCCTCCGGGCGCATGCGAAGAACGCGGAGCGCGAGCACGGACGACGCGTCGGCAATGCGACCATCAAGGCGGTGGAGACGCTGCACCGGCACGGGATGTATGTCGTTGGCGGACTGATCGTCGGGAACCCCGGCGATACGCGCGAGTCGATCGAGGCAAACCTCACGTTCGCCCGCGAATACGTCGACTGGCCCTACATCCAGCATCCGACGCCGTACCCGGGCACGCCGATGACCCGCGACTTCCGCGAGCGCGGATTGATCGTCAACGAGAATCCCGAAGCGTACGACGGGACGACGGCGGTCGTTCGCAGCGACCACCTGAGCGCCGAAGAAATCGAATTCATGCGCTGGCGCGCCGAGCGCTGGATGAAACTGCGACACTTCATCCCTGCGCTCGTGCACAGCCCCTGGTTCGTGCTGCGCCATTCGTACCAGATGATGCGCTTCACCTTCCGCGGCAGCACGTTGCGTTCCTGGCTGGGACTCGAGAGCGATCGCGATGTGTTCGCGAGATACCGCGCGATCCGCCAACAGGAGCGCGAGTACCTGAGCTCTTGATCAAGCGGTGAATCAATCCGGGTGCTTGCCATGACTCGAGCGGTCCGATATGGGTTCGTGATTGCGGTCCTCTGTGCCGGCCGGGCCAACGCACAGCAACCGACGCACAGCCACTATGAACTGTCTGAGAAGGCGTTGCAGCCTGGCCCCGGAGGCGTGCTCGCGCCGCGATTGCAGAATCTGGGGACGCACACCTTCAAGGTGACGACGAAATCAGCCCGCGCGCAGCTGTTCATCAATCAGGGACTCAATCTCACATACGGGTTCAATCACGCCGAGGCAGGGCGCGCGTTTGCCGAAGCTGCCCGTCTGGATCCATCGTGCGCGATGGCGTACTGGGGCCAGGCGCTCGTGCTCGGGCCCAACATCAACGCGCCGATGACCCCGGAAGACGAGCCCACCGCCTACCAACTCGTTCAAAAGGCCGTTGCCGCGAAGAAATTCGTCACGCTTCGCGAGCGCGGCTACATTGACGCGCTTGCGGCGCGATACACGGGGAACCCAGGCGAGCGCCAGCAGGCGGACCGCGCATTTGCCGATGCCATGCGCACGCTTCACCGGAAGTATCCGGCCGATCTCGATGCGGCCACCCTCTTCGCCGAAGCGTTGATGGATCTGCGGCCCTGGATGTACTGGACTCGCGACAACAAGCCGTACGCCGAGACCGAGGAAGCGATCGCGGCATTGCGGAGTGTGATCGCCCGCAATCCCAAACATCCGGGCGCCCTGCATTACTGGATTCACCTCTGGGAACCAACCGCGACGCCCGAGCGGGCCGAGGAGGAAGCGGATCGGCTGCTTCCGCTGATGCCGGGCGCCGGACACATCATCCACATGCCGGCGCACATCTATCTTCGCGTCGGACGGTATGCGGACGTCGTCACCTCCAACCAGCAGTCCGTCGCGGCTGACGAGGACTACCTCGCTCAATGTCGCGCACAGGGGATGTATCCGCTCAGCTACTACCCGCACAACATTCACTTCATCTGGTATGGCGCGACGATGCTGGGACAGGGGACGCTGGCGATTGCTTCGGCGCGCAAACTGGCGGCAGCCGTGCCTCGAGAAGCGCTCGAGAAAGTCCCGTTCCTTCAGGGGTTCCTCGTCGTGCCGTACTACGCGTTGGTTCGCTTCGGTCGTTGGGACGTGATTCTGAACGAGCCGAAGCCGACGCACGACACGATCTTCACGCGCGGCGTCTGGCATTACGCGCGCGGGACTGCTCTCTCCGCAAAAGGTCGGCTCGACGAGGCGCAGCAGGAGCTGGACGCGCTCCAGAAGATCGTCAGCGACCCCGCGCTGCCGGCGTTGCCCGCATCGTTCTCGCTCAACACGCCAGACGCGATCCTCCGAATCGCGCCGGAGGTGCTCGCGGGTGACATGGCTGCGAGGCGCAAGGACTACGACACGGCGCTGCTGCACCTCGAACGCGCGGTGCGCTACGAGGACGCTCTGGTCTACACCGAGCCGCCCGACTGGCACGCGCCCGTGCGCCAGTCACTCGGCACCGTGCTGCTCGCGGCAGGACGTCCGGTCGAAGCGGAAGCCGTCTATTGGGAAGATCTCAAGCGCAATCGCGAGAACGGCTGGTCGCTCTTCGGCCTGATGCAGGTGCTGAACGCGCAAGGCAAGAAGGACGACGCCGCAATGATTCAGAAGCGGTTCGAGAAGGCGTGGACCGGCGCCGACGCGAAACTGACGGCATCACGCGAACAGTAGAGATCAGAAGGCGCCAAGACGACCCCGGGCGCAACGGGATTGAACAGGAGATCAGGAGGTCAGGAGCATTGTTTATGTTTGGTTTTCTCCTGATCTCCTGACCTCCTGTTTGAGTCTGTCGTTGAATCAACGGTTCACCGCTCTCATACCGCCTTCGGTGTACCGAGTGCCGGCGACCGCCCCTTTCGGGGCCGCCGCGGAAAGCCTGTCGAGATCTTCCGCGGTGAGCACGATGTCCGCTGCCGCTGCATTCTCCTCGACTCGCGCGCGAACTTTCGATCCTGGAATGGGGACGATGTCATTGCCTTGCGCGAGCAGCCAGGCGAGTGCGAGTTGCGCGGACGTGCACCGTTTCTCTGCGGCGAGGTCCTCGACTCGACGTACGAGCTCGAGGTTCTTGTAGAAGTTCTCTCCTTGGAATCGCGGGTTCGTGCGACGCCAGTCACCCTCCGGCAAATCGTCGGGTGATCTGAACCGCCCCGTCAGGAATCCACGGCCGAGCGGGCTGTACGCGACGAAGCCGATCCCCAGTTCGCGACACGCCTCGAGAAGCTCGTCTTCGGGGTCACGAGTCCACAGCGAGTACTCCGTCTGCAGTGCCGAAATCCGATGGACTGCGTGAGCTCGTCGTACCGTGGCGGCGGCTGCCTCAGATAGACCGATGTGTTTGATCTTGCCCGCCGCGACGAGGTCGGCCAGCGCGCCGACCGTCTCGTCGATGGGCACAGTGGGGTCGACACGGTGCTGATAGTAGAGGTCGATTGTGTCGATGCCGAGACGCCGCAGAGACTCGTCACATGCGCGTCGAACGTAATCCGGCGAGCCATTGATGCCGTGCCATGCGCCGTCTTCCGTCCGAACGTTGCCGAATTTCGTCGCGACGACAACGTTATTTCGACGATCGCGGATCGCGCGTCCGACCAGCCGTTCATTCGTGAACGGGCCATACACATCAGCGGTATCCAGGAAGTTGATCCCGAGCTCGAGGGCCCGATGGATCGTCGCGATGGACTCCGCGTCGTCGCCGGCGCCGTAGAACTCGGACATCCCCATGCATCCCAGCCCAATCGCCGAGACGTGCAGCCCGGACGAACCTAACTCACGCAGATGCATAGACCCATTCCTCCTCTCTTCGAGACGACTCTCCCTGTCACGACGCAAATTATGCGCCGATCGATTCGGCGCGCCGGACGGAGGCCTGGGGTCAGACCCCGGCCGTCGGTTTCCGCTCATTCGCCCGAACTGGGGTCGAACCCCGGACGCCCGACATCCAGTTTCGCAGTACTTGCGTAAACTCCGAACGGGGTCAGATCCCAGGAGGCGAGCGAACGTTGTTATGATGCGCGACGTGGACATCGTTCGCTGGGGAATCATCGGCTGTGGTGATGTCACAGAGGTCAAGAGCGGGCCCGGGTTTCGGAAAGCGAACGGGTCGGCGCTCGTCGCGGTGATGCGGCGCGATCGCGCGAAGGCGGAAGACTACGCCAGACGGCATGGCGTCGATCGCGTCTACGATCGCGCAGAGGATTTGCTCGCCGACCCCGAAGTCGACGCGCTGTACATCGCCACACCTCCGGCGAGCCACTGCGATCTTGCTGTCCGTTGCGCCAGCGCCGGGAAGCCATGCCTCGTTGAAAAGCCGATGGCGCGGAACTACGACGAATGTAGTCGGATGCTCGAGGCATTCCGCCGCGCGCGCGTGCCGCTCTGGGTTGCTTACTACCGTCGGGCGCTCGAGCGTTTCCTCACAGTCCGTGCACTGCTGACGGGTGGCGCCGTCGGACGTCTCACTTCGGTGCACGTCGAGTTGTTCGATCGCCTGGCTTCGCCGAATCGTGCGACAGCGTGGCGATTCGATCCGTCGGTTGCCGGCGGCGGGCTGTTTCTCGATCTGGGTTCACATGCCATTGATCTTCTCGACTTCCTCGTCGGCGAGATCACGGCTGTTTCGGGCTTCGCCGTGAACTCCGGTGGCGCATACGCGGCGGAAGACATCACCGCGGCCTCGTTCCAGCTGACGGGCGGCATTCTTGGCACAGGTCTCTGGAACTTCAACGCCGATCGCCGTTGCGATCTGATGACATTCACCGGATCGGAAGGGGAGCTGCAAACGCCCGTCTTTCACGACGGGGATGTCGTGGTGACGCGTGCGGACCAGTCATCCGTTTATCCGATTCGCAATCCGCCGCACGTCCACCAGCCGCTCATTCAGTCGATCGTCGACGAGCTGCTGGGGCGTGGACGTTGCGCCTCAACCGGTGACAGCGGTGCCCGCGCGTCGCGGGTGATGGATCGCAGTGTGCGCGGATACTATCGGGATCGTCGCGGCCATTGACGATTCAGGCTTTTGGCTTCGGGCTTTCGGCTTTGGGCCTGTTGAAAGGCATCCTTGCGCAGGTATACCCAGCGGAGTTCACACGCACTGAACGAAGCAGCTGTGCTCGAGAGGGGCTTGCGGACCGGACGCCCGGCCGTGTGGCCCGAAGCCCAAAGCCGAGAGTTGACACGTCGAGGTCAGCTCACCGTCGACTCGATGCGACGGTCCGGGACCAGCCACATCAACGCGACGGCGACGTAGATCGCGTGGGCAATCCACGCGTGGACGAACGCCAGCGGGATCGCCGCGGCATACAGAATCGTCGAGAGCGTTCCCTTCAATTCATCACCAATCGCGGTCGAGAGCTTCGAGTCCGGTCCGTGGACGTATATGAGCGTGCGCTCGAGGATCAGATAGGCGATGCCGGCCAGCAGCAGCACCGTGCCATAGATCGCGGCCGGGAGCGCAGCCGTCGGATGTTCTCCGACCCAGTCGGTCGTAAACGGGACGAGCGACAACCAGAACAGCAAGTGCAGATTCGCCCACAGCACCTTGCCGTTCACGCGGTCGCACAGGTGCAGCATGTGGTGATGGTTGTTCCAGTAGATGCCGAGGAACACGAAGCTCAGGACGTATGGAAGCAGCTTGTGTACGGCCTGACGCAGCGCTTCCAGGTCGGTCCCCTCCGGCACCCTCAGCTCGAGGACCATGATCGTGATGATGATGGCAATCACCCCATCGCTGAACGCTTCGAGACGCGTCTTTCCCATGCCGTGCGCATTCTATCGCCCAGCCGGGGACACCGACCGGGACACCCAAGAGGGACAGCCACCTGGGACATCCAATCGTGCCTGTCCCTTGTGCCTGTCCCCGAACTCATCTCGAGCGGTTTCGTATTGATGTTTGATGTCCACCATCCTTCAGGACCTCAGGTTCGGTCTGCGCCTGCTGATCCGGGACCGCAGCTTCACCGTCACCGCTTTCCTCACGCTGGCCGTCTGCATCGCGGCCAATACGGCGATGTTCAGCGTGGTCCGATCCGTACTGATGAAGCCGCTGCCGTTCCAGGGCTCCGAGCGGATCGTGCTCCTCTACAACAGCTATCCGAACGCGGGCGCGCCACGCGTCGGCAACGCGGTTCCAGACTACTTCGATCGCCTTCGCGATGTGAGCGCGCTCGACCAGCAGGCATTGTTCAGGCGCGAGTCGGTCACGTTCGGGGACGAGAACGGCGCCGAGCGCGTCATCAGCATTCGAGCCACGCCATCGTTCTTTCGGCTCGTGCCGGTGCATCCATCGCTCGGGCGGCTGTTCAACGACGACGAGGGCGAGCCGGGCAAGCACCTCAAAGCCATTCTCAGCCACGGCTTCTGGCAGCGAAAGTTCGGCGGCAATTCTTCGGTCGTGGGCCGCACCATCCGGCTGAACGGTACGGCGTACGACGTCGTCGGTGTGATGCCGCGCGAGTTCACGTTTCTCCAGAACGACATCGATCTCTTCACGCCTGCCGCATACACGCCAGCCGAAAAATCCGATGACCGACGCCACAGCAACAACTGGCAGATGATCGGCCGGCTCGCGAGCGGCGCAACGCTCGACCACGTGCGCCAGCAGATCGAGGCGCTCAACGCCGCAAACGATCAACGCTTTCCGGAATTCCGCGAGCCGCTCAGGAACGCCCGGTTCCACACCGTCTCCGTCATGCTTCAGGACGATGTCGTGAGAGACGTGAAGAACGTGCTGTACCTGCTCTGGGGTGGCGTGCTGTTCGTGCTGCTCATCGGGTGCGTGAACATCACGAACCTCGTGATGGTCAGAGCGAGCGGCCGTACGCGCGAGATGGCAACGCGCCACGCGATCGGCGGCGATCTCGCACGGCTGGGCCGCCAACTTCTCACCGAGACGACGCTTCTGTCAGTTGTGAGCGGCGCTGGAGGACTGCTCCTTGGATGGTGGGCGCTCAGATGGGTTGCCGCGCTCAACATCGATCAACTCCCGCGCGGGTACGAAATCCGGCTCGATTTCGTGAGCGTGGCCGTAGTGTTCGCGTTGACGCTCGCGGTCGGAATGATCATTGGTGTCGCGCCCACCGTCAGGTTATGGCGCATGAACCTGAACATCGAACTGCGCGAAGACAGCCGCGGCGGAACCAGCGGACGGCGCGCGAATCTGATGCGTCGAGTGCTTGCAACCGTGCAGGTCGCAGTAGCGCTGGTGCTCCTCATCGGCGCCGGCCTGCTCCTCGCGAGCTTCCGCGCCGTTCTTCGCCTCGATTACGGGTTTCAGCCCGACAACGTGATCACAGGAACCGTCAATCTTCCGGCGACTTCCTACAAGGACGACGCGGCGCTCATCGCGTTCGAGCAGCGTTCGCTCGACGCCATCCGGCGTCTCCCCGGAGTGGACGCTGCGGGTGGCACGAGCCTGCTCCCGTACAGCGGAAACTTGAACAGCAACCTCATCATGGCCCAGGGATACGTCATGAAACCGGGCGAGTCGCTGCTCGCGCCGGTGAGCGTCGTCGTCACGCCCGGGTACTTCGAGGCGATGCGAATCCCGACGGTGCGTGGCCGCAGCTTCGACGCGCGAGACACATCGAAAGCCACATCCGTGGTCATCATCGACGAACGTCTGGCGCGCAGGTTCTGGCCCGACAAGGATCCGATCGGCCGCCGGCTTTACCGGCCGAGCGACCCGCAGGATCTGACCAAGATCACACCGCAGACGCAGTTCTTCAACGTTGTCGGCGTGGTGAAGGATGTGCAGTTGATCGACCCGCGCGCGGAATACACGCCTGTCGGCACGTATTACTTCCCGTTCGAGCAGAGTGCGGCCCGCGGGCTGACGCTCACGCTGAGGACGGCCGGCGCCTTCGAGCCGATCGGCAGCAGTCTTCGCCGCGAAATCGCGCGAATCGATCCACAACTGCCGGTCTCGCGCGTGCAGCCCATGCAGCAGTGGATCGACCAGGCGCTCGTCGGCCGGCGCGTGCCGATGCTGATCGCGATGGCATTCGCCGCTGTTGCATTGTTTCTCTCCGCGATCGGCATTTACGGTGTACTTGCGTACAGCGTTGCGCAGCGTCGCCGGGAGATCGGCGTGCGAATGGCGCTGGGTGGGTCCGGCGCCTCGGTCTTTGGGCTCGTGCTCAGCGACGGACTGAAGGTCGTGACCGCAGGACTGTCGCTCGGCCTCGGGGGTTCGTTTTTCGTTGGCCAACTGATGAAAAACCAGCTGTTCAATGTCGCGCCGATGAGTCCCGTCGTCCTCGGCCTCGTATCGCTGATGCTCGCCGGTGTCGGCCTCCTTGCGGTAAGCATTCCTGCTCTACGCGCGAGTCGAATCAATCCAGTGGTCGTGCTGAGCAAATGAATGGCGTCAGAAGCCAGAAGCTAGAATTTAGAGCGCTGACGCCCTACCTTCTGAATTCTGGATTCTGACACGTGTTTTCCCGCCAGGCGCGAGCCAACCTGGCGGTCGCAGACCTCGTCAAACGCGGCATGACCTCCATGCTGCAAGCCTGGCGCGCTCTTCTTCGCCGTCCTTCATTCAGCATCACGACGGTTGTGATCATGGCGGCAGGGATTGGCGTGACGACGGCGCTGTTCTCCGTCGTCGATCGCGTGCTCATCAGTCCTCTTCCATTTCCCGCAGCCGGACAGCTGGTGTCCGTGTACGAGGCGAGCGCCGCCCGGCGTGAGCGCACCAGCCTGATCGCCCCTGTGAGGCTCGAGGACTGGAACCGGCTGAACCGCACGTTCGAGGTGATTTCCGGCAGCTACGCTGAGAACGTGACGGATACAAGCGGCCCCGAGCCGGAGCGCCTCGAAGGCCGTCGCGTCATGCCGCGCTTCTTCGACGTGTTTCGCATGACGCCGCTCGTGGGAAGAACCTTCACCGCCGACGAGGACCGGTTCGGCGGACCGACCGCAGTCGTCATCAGCGAAGCGCTCTGGACCCGCAGGTTTGACCGCGCCGCCCACGTTTTTACGCGATCGCTGGCCGTCGGTGGTCGCAGCTATGCCATCGTTGGGGTCATGCCGCAGGCGTTCACGACGGGGTCGACGGACGTTTGGATTCCCGCGCAGCTCTCACCCGGCCTGTTGCGGGTCCGCGATGCGCGCTTCGTTGGCGGCGTCGGCCGGATGAGGAATGGCGTGTCGCTCGACGAGGCGCGAAACGACATGGCGCGCGTGCAGCGGCTGCTCGGCGAGCAATATCCGAAGACAGACAAGGACTGGTCGGTCGATATTCAGGATCTGAAGGAAGTTCGAGTCGGAAGTTACCGGCGCGCGCTGGTGACGCTCTTTGGTGCCGTCACGGTCCTGTTCGTGATCGCCGTCGCAAACGTTGCGGGGCTGATGCTGGTGCAACTGCAACGGAGGACCGCGGAGTTCGCGATCCGGAGCGCCATCGGCGCATCGCCAGCGCAGGTCGTTTCCGTTGTCATGCGCGAGGTCGCGATCATCGCCGGCGCGGGCGCCGCGATGGGTGTTGCATTCGCGGTGTTTGTCACGCGGCTTCTGTCTGTCGTGTTCGCAACGGTGCCTCGCATGATGGAGGTAGCGGTCGATCGACGCGCGCTCGGGTTCGTCGTCATTGCAGCGGTGGCCGCTGCAGCGTCGTTTGGACTCGTTCCCGCGTTGTTGGCGTCACGGCGGCGGGTCGCGCCGCTCTTGTCCAGTACAGGCCGCGCGATTTCGGGTGGTCAGCACCGGCTGCAGCGCGCGCTCGTCGTGGCGCAGGTCGCCTTGAGCGTGCTGCTCGCGGGCGGCGCCGGCCTCCTGGTCCGCAGTTACGGCGCGCTCACCCAGGTGGACGTCGGGTTCAACCCGCACAACGTGCTGACGTTCCACGTTGGCGCGGCGTGGGACGAAGATCGCTGGCGCGTGGGTCAGATGCAGGAGCGAATCATATCCGAGCTCCAGCAGTTGCCCGGCGCGCGTGCCGCGGGTTTTACGAATTTCCTCCCCGCCACCGGCGCGACACTTCGATATCAGGTTCAGATCGAAGGGCTCGCCGGACCTGAAAGCAACGGCACCCTGACCGTCGGGATGCGTACCGTGACGCCCGGCTACCTGCGAGCGCTGGAAGTGCCGCTGCTCGCGGGTGAATGGTGCTCGGAGCTGCGCTCCGACGCCAACGCTCCACTGACCGCAATGGTGAATCGACGGTTCGTCGATCTGTACGGCGGCGGCCAAAATCTGATCGGCCGCAACCTCAACATGCGCATGGGCGGCACACTGTTCCGAGTGACCGGCATTCTCGGCGACATCCGCGAAGACGGTCAGGGCGCGCCGAAGGCCCCTTACGCGTACACGTGCGCCCAGAGGGGCGCCTGGCCGGATCCGGAGTACGCGATCCGGCTCGACGGCGATCCGCGAAGCGCGTTAACGGCGATCCGGCAACTGGTCCACCGGATCGATCCCACGCGTCCCGTTTTCGGGGTCAAGCAGCTCGATGATGTGATGAGCGCAGCTGTGGATCAACCGAGACTCAACGCACGTGTGCTGTCGTTGTTTGCGGCCACGGCGCTGGCGCTCGCGGCGCTCGGTCTACATGGTCTGATGACATTGCTGGTCACGGAGCGACGGCACGAACTCGGCGTTCGAATCGCGCTCGGCGCTGCACCTGGCGATCTTGCCCGCCTCGTGATGGTCGGGGCCGCGCGTCTGGTGGCCACCGGCATGCTCGGAGGACTGCTTCTCACGTTGGTCGCGAGCCGCGCGCTCGAGGCTGTCCTTTTCGGCGTATCCCCGCACGACCCGCGCGCCTTGACGACAGCGCTCCTCGCGCTCCTGGTCGTTTCGGCAGTATCGGTTGTGTTTCCCCTTCGACAGGCTACGGGTATCAGTGCGAGCGAGGCGATGCGGGGGGAGTGAAGGGACAAGCGTGAATGGTGAATTGTGAATTGTGAATTGAGAAGCAACTTGCTGAAATCGTCCGTCCGGACGATTTCGGCCCGTTTCCTCTTAATTCACAATTCACGATTCGCAATTCTGCGGTCGCGATCAGCGGCTCGACTCGCGCTTGGCTGGATGCAACAGCAGTTTTTGAACCCGCCAGTTCAGGAGCTCGCCGACGTACAACTCGTTTTCCGACGGGCACGCGATCTCGTGAATCCACCCGAATTCCTTCGGCTGCTTCCCGAACTTTCCGAACGAGCCGAGCAGCGTGCCGTTCAGATCGAGCTTGAACATTTTTCCTGACTCCGCGTCCGCGCTGTAGAGCACCTGGTTCGGCCCAGGCGTGATGCAGATCGCCCAGGGCTGCTCGACGTTCGTAAACTGCTTCAGGAACTTTCCTTCGGTATCGAACACCTGAATGCGACGGTTCGTCCGATCGCCCACGTAGACGTTGCCCTGCGCGTCGGTCGCAATCGTATGGGGAATGTTGAGCTGTCCCGGTTCCTTGCCGCGTTCCCCCCAGGCCTTGATCCAGCTGCCGTTCTTGTCGAACTTCGCGACGCGCGAGTTGTTGTAGCCGTCGCTGACGTAGATGTTGCCCGCGGGGTCCCAGGCGACGTCGGTCGGACGATTGAAGCGATCCTTTTGTGGTGTGGGCGGCGTGTCGCGAGAAGGTTGTTCGGGCCGACCTTCGACGAGCTCCCATTTGCGGCCCAACACCATCAGGACGCGACCCTCAGGGCTGAACTTGATGACCATGTTCGAGCCTTCGTCGACGCACCAGATGTTGTCGTCCTTGTCGACGCGAACCGTGTGCGCGAAATCGAAGCCGTACAGATCTTTGCCAATCTCGCGGAGAAACGTTCCATCGCGATCGAACTCGAACAGCTGCGTATGGCCGCCGCGACTGAAAACGAAGATGTGCCCCTTCGAGTTCACCGCCACGCCGGCTGCTTCGCCAAGGTACACGTCGACCGGCAGCTTGAGAAGGTTCGGCACCGACTCGAAGGGAATCTCGAGTGCGGGAGATTGCGCGAGCGCGGGAACTGTCAGCAGAGTGGAGAATAGGAACGCGACGCTTTTCAAGGGACCTCCTGAGTGAGCAGCTGGAGGATAACAGGAGAAGGGGAGAAGGAGGAAAAACAGGAGAACGAATGCACCCAAGCGTCTGATCCACCGCGTGCGACGGTACGCACCCGAGACGGTCGGCCACGATCACCGTCAGCGCGGCCGCCGGCACGGCCGAGGTCCACTCGATCTCGACGCCGAGACGCGCCCAGATGCGCACAGCTTGCTGCTGAACGATCGTCTGGAAGCTCGCCGGGATCGCCGCCGACTCCCATCGCATCGACGCCGCTAGTGTCGCGTGGCGGACGCGCATCGCGTGCGCCTCGTGCGCCGGGAGCAGCGCTGCGTCTACGGTGATCGCCGCCATGACGAGCATCCGTCCAATCCAGCCACGTCGCCACATCGCGTCTCCTCCGCTGCCGTTCGACGCCACCGTAGGGCTCAGTGCTGGCATGAATCAAACGCATTGTTTTTGTCCACATGATGAATGGCCCTCATTGTAGGATCGGTCGGGCCCGGAGGACGCGATGGAGATCGAAATCCGCCACCTACGGCTCGTGCGCGAGATTGCCGAGGCCGGCAGCATGACGAAGGCGGCTGCCCGCCTGTACCTGACGCAGTCGGCGCTGAGCCATCAGCTTCGCGACATCGAGTCGCGGTTCAAGACGCCGTTTTTCCTGCGGCTCGGCAGGCGCATGGTGCTGACGGCAGCGGGGCGCCGCGTCCTCGAGAGCGCCAGACGCGTGCTCCAGGATCTGGAGCGCGCCGAAGAGGACGTGCACCGGCTCGCCGGGTCCAGCGAGGGTGTGATACGGGTGTGCACCCAATGCAACACCGGCTATCATTGGCTGGCCCCGCTCCTCGCGACGTTTCATCGCAAGCATCCGCGCGTCAACGTCGCCATCATGCCGGACGCGACCGACATGCCGGTCGACGCGCTCCTGGCCGGCCGCCTGGACCTCGCGATTCTGACCGACGATCGCATCGACCGCCGGTTCCGGCGTTATCCGCTGTTCGAGGACGAGATGGTTGCGATTCTCGCGCCGACGCATCACCTGGCGAAGCGCAGGTGGCTGTCGCCGCGGGACCTCGCACTGGAACACCTGCTGCTGTACGCGAGCGCTCGCGAGGACAGCTTCGTGTTCCGCCGCGTCCTCAATCCCGCGGGCCTCGTGCCGGCGCGCGTGTCCTTCATCATGCTGACCGAGGCGATGATCGCGATGGCGCAGGCGGGGATTGGCGTCGGCGTGCTGCCGCGCTGGTCCGCGCAGCTGGCCCTCGACGCGCGTGCGCTGGTCGCCTTGTCGATCACACACCGGGGCATGCGCCGGCGATGGACGGCGGTCACATTGAAGGCGCAGCCCGATCCCCCATACCTCGTCGATTTCATCGATCTCATCGCTTCGCGTGCGACACCCGCATGCCGGCAGCCGCCGAAGAGCGCCACGGCATGAGCCGCGCTCATCACTTTCGTGAAATGCTTTCCCTGGTGTGACGCGACCCGACCCGGCTAATCTGACGTCTTCCGGATTGTCGAAGGAGCAATGAGGCGTGCCAGAAACCGTTGAACAGTATGTCACGCGCATCACGGGATACGTGGGGGGATGCGACCCCCGGGAAGTGCTCGGATCGACGGCACAGCGGATTGGCACCCTGCTTGCCGGCCGATCCGCAGACGATCTTCGGTGGAAAAAGGGACCCGAACGATGGTCCGTTGCCGAAATTGTCACCCATCTCGCAGATGCGGAGGTCGTCGGTGCCTACCGGTTCCGCATGATCCTGTCGACGCCTGGCACGCCAATCCAGGCGTTCGACCAGAGCAGGTGGGCGACGGGCCTGAAGTACTCGACGCGCGATGCCTTCGAATCGCTGGCGCTCTTTCGTCCGCTCCGCGAGTCGCTGCTGAAGCTGATCGACGGCCTTACAGAATCCGAGCTCGATCACTACGGAGTCCACCAGGAACGCGGCAAGGAAACGCTCCGTCATCTCGTGAGCCTCTCCGCGGGGCACGACCTCAACCATCTCCAGCAGATCGAGGGACTGCTCAGCGAGCGCGATCGATCGAGAGGCGCATTCCAGCCATCGGCGCTCAAGCCCCGGGCGCCTGCCGACGCCCTCGATGCTCTCGATGTGCGTGTGGGTACGATCCGAACAGTGCGCGATGTTCCGGGGGCGGACCGGTTGATGTTGCTGTCCGTGGATTTCGGTGACCGCGAGCGCACGGTGGTGGCCGGCATCAAACAGGAGCGACCGGCCCCAAGTGATCTCGTCGGCCGTCAGGCACTCTTCGTCGTCAACCTTCCTCTGAAGACGATCCGCGGTCATCTCTCGGAAGCGATGCTGTTCGATATCGGCTACGCGGATCACCTGCGACCCGCGCTTGCACAGCCCGAGTGGCCCGTGCCGAACGGCACTCGCGTCGGGTAGTCCCACCGCCGTCGCCGCCCGTTCACCGCGCCGCCGTTGCATGTGCGCCGAGGATCGGCTACACTGGCTTTCCCGTTCGAGAAGGTCCGATGCGAATTCGACCCACCGTCCCGACAGGGACCGCGCTGATGTTCGCCGCCGATCGCCGCTGAGCGACCGGCCCCGCGAGCAGTTCGTTTCCCCGAAGAGTCAATCGAAGTCGTTCGCGTTCTGAGGGCTGCGCACAGCCGTGCGCTCCTCGGCTCAACCTTCTTGCAGGTGGTCACATGTCTACTTTGATCGACGAAACGGCTGGCGTACAAGTGGACGCGCGTCAGTCGCCCGGCATCTGGAGCACCCTTCGCGAAGCGGTCCGCGGATCTCCGATGGACTACACGACCGCGCCGATCGGCCGCGCGGTGATCATGCTCGCGGTGCCAATGGTCATGGAGATGGCCATGGAGTCCATCTTCGCGATTGCGGACGTGTTCTGGGTTGCGCACCTCGGCGCGGATGCCGTAGCGACGGTGGGCCTCACCGAGTCGATGATGACGATGATCTACACCGCAGCGATGGGGCTGTCGATCGGCGCGATGGCGCTCGTCGCGCGGCGCACCGGTGAACGGGATCCCGAGGGGGCATCGGGCGCGGCGGGTCAGTCGATCCTGCTTGGCGTGATCGTGGCCGCGCTCATCGCGGCAATCGCCGCGCCGCAGGCGTCCCGCCTGCTCGGTGTCATGGGCGCCTCGGCCGACGTGATTCGAACCGGCAGCGGCTTCACGCGCGTGATGCTCGGCGGCAACGCGACCGTGCTCCTGCTGTTCCTGATGAATGCGGTGTTCCGCGGATCGGGTGACGCGTCGATCGCCATGCGCGTGCTGTGGTTTGGCAACCTGCTGAACATCGTGCTCGGCCCGTGCTTCATCTTCGGCGTGGGGCCCTTCCCCGAGCTCGGCGTAACGGGCGCGGCCGTCGCCACCAACATCGGCCGCGGCAGTGCAGTCGGCTATCAGCTCGTCACGCTCGCGCGCGGACGGGGCCGTGTGAAGCTGGCCCGGCGCCACTTGCGCCTCGATCTGTCGATCATGAAGAGCGTGTTGCGCCTCTCCGGATCCGGCACGCTCCAGATCCTGATTGGCACGGCGAGTTACGTCGGCCTGGTGCGAATCCTGTCAGTGTTCGGGAGCGACGCGCTTGCCGGGTACACGATCGGCATTCGCGTCATCATCTTCGCGCTGCTGCCAGCTTTCGGTGTCAGCAACGCGGCCGCGACGTTGGTGGGGCAGAACCTCGGGGCAGGGCGGCCGGATCGGGCGGAGCGTGCGGTCTGGACGGCGGCCGTCTACAACATGATCGTACTCGGGGTTGTCGGTCTCCTGTTCCTTGTCGGGGCCGGCTTCATCGCGCGACTCTTTACGAGCGACCCTGCCGTGCAGCCGTTTGCCATCGGCTGTTTGCGGATCGTCAGCCTCGGGTTCGTGTTCTACGCGTGCGGGATGGTGCTGACGCAGTCGTTCAACGGCGCGGGCGATACCTGGACGCCGACGGTGATCAACCTGTTCATCTTCTGGCTCTGGGAGATCCCGCTGGCGTGGTGGCTCGCCGTGCGGGCCGGCCTTGGCCCGCGCGGGGTGTTCATCGCGCTCACCATTGCCTATTCGTCGCTCGCCGTCGTCAGCGCGGTGCTCTTCAAGCAGGGCCGGTGGAAGACGAAGAAGGTGTGAAGCGCTCGTTCATGTAGGCGCGAATGACGTCGTCGAAATCGCGGTCGCTCGGAAAGCCGAGCGACCGCGCCCGGCTCGTGTCCCAGGCGCCGGGCCAGCTCGCGACAATGCCCTCCACGCGCGGATCCCGTTCCATCCGAATCCGGCGAACGACCTCGGGACCGGCGACGCGCTCGAGCGCGGCGATCATCTCGCCAACGCTGACGGAGATCCCCGGCAGGTTCACGCTGCGGTTTGTACCCAGGGCCTCACTTTCGATGTCGTGTCCGACGATGAGGCAGTCGATCGCGGTCGCCGGCGACAGCACCCAGACGCGCGTGGCGGGATCGACGGGACAGATTGCCGTTTCGCCGAGCAACGGCTCGCGGACGATTCCGCTGACGAACGACGAGGCGGCTGCGTTCGGCCGGCCAGGACGCACGGTGATCGTCGGCAGCCGCAGCACTCTTCCGTCGGTGAACCCTCGACGGGTGTAATCGGCGATCAGCAGCTCGACGATCGCCTTCTGTGTTCCGTACGAGGACTGCGGGTTCAGCGTAGTGGTGTCGGTTACGATGTCCGGCAGCGCCCCGCCGTAGACCGCGACCGAGCTCGTGAACACGATTCTCGGACAGCTCGCCTTCTTCCGGCAGACGTCGAGCAGCGTTCGCGAAGCGTCGACGTTGATTCGCAGGCCGAGCTCGAAATCCGCTTCGGCCATTCCGCTCACGACCGCGGCCAGATGGAAAATCGATGTGGTCCCATGATCGACGACGCGGTCGACGACGACGGAATCCGAGATATCGCCAGTCACGTGCCGCACCCGGCCATCCTGAACCGGAGCGGAAGTCTCCATGTCCACGGTCGTGATCCGGTCGATGCGCCGTCCACGACCATCGGGTCCACGCAGCGTTCCTCGCTGCAGCAGCTTCTGCGTGAGACGGCGGCCGAGGAACCCCGCACCGCCCGTGATGACGATGTTCATGGTGTAGTGCAATCCGGTAACAATCTACAATCAACAATCTGCCATCGACAATTCTTGTGCTCCCGGCTTGGATTTTCGTCTGCTTCATCTGGGGGACCGTCTGGCTGTTCATCAAGCTTGGCGTCACGGATGTCCCGCCGTTCGCATTCGCGGCCACTCGATTGGTCATCGCTCTCATCGTCCTTGCGCCCGTTGCACTCGTACGCGGGCACGGGGTTCCGCGGGCGCCGGCGGATCGACGGTTGATCGTCGGGACTGGAATCATGCTGTTCACCGCGAACTACGCGCTGTTGTTCTGGGCGGCGCAGTATGTCTCTTCTGGTCTGATGGCGGTCATTCAAGCAATCACGCCCGCTTTTGCGCTCGTAGTTGCGCAGCCACTGCTGCCGGACGAACACATCACACCATCGAAGCTCGTTGGTCTGATCGCCGGCATCACCGGGATAGCGGTGGTCTTCGCCAACGAGCTCCACGTCTCGGGTCCTCTTTCGGCAGCGGCCTGCGCAGCCGTCGCCGCCTCCGCTTTCGTCGTGGCGGCTGCCTACGTGTTCGTCCGTGCGAAAGGGAGTCATCTGCCGAGCACCACGCTCATGACGGGTCAGATTGCGAGCGGCTTGCCGCCCCTCCTGATCTTGTCGATCTTCACTGAAGGAAATCCGCTGGGCGTCCGCTGGACGGGTACGGCGCTCGTATCCGTTGTGTATCTCGCTCTTGCCGGATCGCTCCTGGCGTTCTGGCTGAATTATTGGCTGATGAAGCGAATCGGCGCCACGCGAATGCTGCTGACGTCGGTCCTCGAGCCCTTGCTCGCGGTTTTGCTAGGGGCGCTGGTGCTCGGTGAGCGTCTCACGCCGCGAGTCGCCGTCGGCGGCATCCTGGTGCTGCTCAGCGTCGTCCTCGTGATGAAGCGCGCCGCCGGGCCGCGAGAGGGCCAGCCGCTCCCTTGAGCGCGCTTCGGCCTTGCGATTCGGCATGTACGGGCGGGGCTTCAGCCCCGCCCCACAGCAAATACAAGTGAAGTCCAGTCGCTACTGGAACCGTTCCCCTGTCGCGGTCGAGCACCCGGTTCTGTACAACGTGCCGTCGGACTTGTAAAACGCGTTGGTTCCCGACGACTCGAGGTGGTCGTCGTCAATTTCGTCGATCGTGTGCGTGACCGTCTGCCAGCCGGTGAAGAACCCCGGCGAGACGGGCAGACTCGGATTGAATCCGGGAGTTCCGGGGATGTTCGGCGGCGTGTCGAACAGGATCAGCGCGATTATCTTCTGCTCGTACGTGTGCCCACCGGCGTGCGTCCATGTGCCCTGTCCCGGGCTTCGCTGTCCCACTGCGTAGGCCGTGCCGCCGGGGCCGTCGGTCAACGTTCCGCCGCGATGGAAGGTGACCAGCGAGGGAAACGTGCCGAGCGGCGCGCGGGTGTTGCAGTCGCGCAGCGTTACGCGAACGATCCACGTACCCACGAGTCCATTGTCCGAACCGGCCGCACTCGACTGCGCGTGCGCCGGATCGCCCGATGTCATCAGAAGCGCAGCGGCCAGACCGAGCGCCGTGGCCAATCCACTCGCCCTGAGCCAATTCGATGTTCTCGAGTTCATGAAGATCCTCCCGCCGGGGCATCACACCGGGTCAACGTGACGCCGGATCTCGCTCCAGCACCGGCGCATATTCGTGGATCGCGGCGCGCGCGACCATGGAGCCCGTCTGGAGAAGTTCTGGATCTTTTCAGGACCCGTAAGTAGCGGAGTACTTCGGGGTTATGGCATCGTAAATGGCGTACGGACGATGCTGATGCCGAATTCACGGGAGACGTTCCGTTTCGCCGACTTCGAGCTCGACGTGGCAGCCTACGAATTGCGCCGCGGCGGACGACCGATTCGGCTGGAGCGCCAACCCATGGACGTCCTGATGCTGCTCGTCGAGCGGCGAGGTGCTCTCGTCAGTCACGCCGAGATCGCCGATCGATTGTGGGGCAAGGACGTATTCGTCGATGTCGAAACCGGCATCCACACCGCCGTTCGGAAGATTCGGCAGGCGCTGCGCGACTCACGAGAACGGCCGGTGTTCGTAGAGACGGTGTCCGGGAAGGGGTATCGCTTCGTCGCAGCCGTTGAGGTCGTCCCAACCTCAGTCCGCTCGGCGGCACCGGCTACCGCCGGCGAGCCCGGGCATGCAGACTCGGGCGAGGTCGCGACCGGCCGATCGGCCACGCCGTCCGGCGAATTGAAACGCGCCGGTGAATCGACACCACCGCCCGTCCCGCTCGCATCGAACGCGCCTGGGACGGTACTCGTTGCCTCATCGAATCGGATGCGCGTCGTGGCTGCCGTATTCAGCGTTGTGATGCTGACGGGTCTGTTCGCATGGACACGGCTCGGCGGCGGCTCGACAGGATCCCGTATCAATCTGGCCGTGTTGCCTTTCGACAACCTGACGGGCGATCCCGAGCGCGAATATGTCGTCGGCGGGCTGACCGAGGAAACGAGCGCCTCGCTCGCGCAGATCGATCAGCTGCGGCTCAGCGTCAAAGGCCACACGCTGCGCTACAAGGGGACGACGAAGACGGTCGGCGAGATTGGGCAGGAGCTCGGCGTCGATTATCTGGTCGAGGGTGCGCTCGGCGGAGAGGCTGGTCGGTTGCGCCTGATCGCCAAGCTCATTCGTGTGCGGGATCAGGAGGTCGTCTGGACCCAGTCGTTCGAGCGGGAGCCGACGAGCCTTCTTGGGCTTCAGCAGGAGCTCAGCACCGCCATCGCCGAGCAGATTCGACTTCGGCTGTCCTCGGACCGATTGACGTCGCGACAGACCCGGAACGCTGCCGCATACGACCTGTATCTCAAGGCGCGACACCTCGAGAACCGACGAACGCCGGAGTCGACCGCGCGCGCCATCCAGCACTACGAGCGAGCGATCGCGCTCGATCCGGACTACGCTCTCGCCTGGTCGGGCCTGGCGTTCACGTACGCGGCAAGTGCCATGAATAGCGATGCGCGGCCGCATGCCGTGTGGCCGAAGGCGCGTGAAGCAGCAGCCCAGGCGATTCGCGCCAACCCCGAACTCGCAGAAGCGCACTTCGTCACGGGATATGTGAACTGGCTGTTGGACTGGGACTGGCAGGCTGCAGAGGCGGAGCTCCGGCGGGCGATCGCACTCGATCCAAGCAACGCGGCGGCGCACCGGACCCTGGGACACGCGCTTTCGCAGCAAGGCCGGCAGGGGGAAGCGCAAGTGTCGATGCGTCGCGCGCGAGAGCTCGAACCGTTCGCGCCCCTCACGCATGCGCTCTCGGCACAAGTCGCGTATCAGGCTCGCGACTTTGCCGCCGCAGTCGAGCACGCGCGCCGCGCAATCGCCGTCGATTCGCAGCTCTGGATCGGCTACATTGAGCTCGGTCAGGTGTACGCGCAAACCGGCGATAACGAACGCGCCCTCGAGGCGTTTGCCGACGCCGGAAGCCTCTCCGGCAACAACAGCAAGGCCCTCTCGTTTACGGGTCACCTCCTCGCGAAGATGGGGCGAATCGGTGAGGCGCGCGAGGTGCTGCGAACGCTGGAAACGATTTCGCGCGAACGGTACGTTCCGCCGTACGCGATGGCGTTCGTGCACGCCGGCCTCGGCGAGCGCGACGCCGCGTTCGAGAGTCTCGACAAGGCGTACGACGAGCGGGACGTCCACCTCATATTTCTCCCGGTGGACCCGAACTGGGATGCGTTCCGGGCCAATCCTCGGTTTCAGGCGCTCCTCGTCCGTTGCCGGTTCACGGCAGGATCGTGACGCCGCGCTTTCGACGCGCGAGAAGGGTCGTTCGCGGATTCAGGATGCTGACGACGTCAGTCACAGGACGAATGGCATTGCATTAAAGAATACTCTATAATGCAAAGTCATGCCCGTAACCGCCCTCTCACACCCCCTGCGCGTCAAGTTCATCCTTCCGGCATTGACCGAGGCGACAAGTCCCTTCTGGCGGCCGATCAAGTATTCGCTTTTCCCGCCGCTTGGCCTCGCGACGCTTGCCGCGTACCTGCGGCCCGACGACGAGGCGGTGCTCGTCGACGAGCACGTCGAGCCACTGACCACCGACGATCGTCCGGACCTCGTCGTCATTCAGGTCTACATCACCAACGCGTATCGCGCGTATCGGCTGGCCGACGCGTATCGCGCGCTGGGTGCTTTCGTCGCGCTCGGTGGATTGCACGTGACTGCCCTCCCAGAGGAGGCGGCCCATCACGCGGACGCCATCTTCCTCGGCCCGGGTGAGCAGACGTTCCCGCAGTTTCTCGAGGACTTCCGCAGCGGTCATCCGTGCCGCATGTATCAATCGACCTCCGGCCGAACGCTGGATCAGATTCCGCCCGTCCGCCGCGATCTGATCAAGCGGCGCCTCTATCTCGTTCCGAACTCGATCGTCGTCACTCGCGGATGCCCGATGCACTGCGATTTCTGCTACAAGGACGCGTTCTTCGCCGGCGGGCGCTCGTTTTACACGCAGCGTGTCGACGCTGCGCTGGCGGAGATTGCCAGACTGCCGGGCCGCCATCTGTACTTCCTCGACGATCACCTGCTCGGCGATCGCCGCTTCGGCCGCGCGCTCTTCGCCGGGATGCGGGGCATGGGCCGGTTGTTTCAGGGCGCAGCAACGGTGGATTCGATACTGCGCGACGATCTCATCGAGCGGGCGGCCGAAGCAGGTCTGCGGAGCCTGTTCGTCGGATTCGAGACCCTGACTCCGGCGAATCTGCTGCACAGCAACAAGCGCCAGAATCTCGGGCGTGACTACGAGGAAGTGACCCGACGGCTTCACGACCTGGGCATCATGATCAACGGCAGCTTCGTGTTCGGGATGGACGACGACGATGAGAACGTGTTTCCGCGAACGGTGGAATGGGCCATCGAGCACGGGATCACGACAGCGACCTTTCACATCCAGACGCCCTATCCCGGCACGCGCCTGCATGCGCAGCTGGATCGCGAGGGCCGAATCGTCAGCCGCAACTGGGATCTCTATGACACGCGACACGTCGTCTATCGGCCTGCGCGGCTCGCGCCGGATCGGCTGAAGGCCGGCTACGACTGGGCCTACCGCGAATTCTATCGATGGCGATCGATCGCGCGCGCCTCGCTATCGCACCGGTCGCGCAAGCATCAGCTCAAGCACTTCGCGTACTCGGCCGGCTGGAAGAAGTTCGAGGCCGCATGGAACTTCGTCATCCGCATGCGGCAACTGCGCTGCATGACGCCTATGCTGGAGGCCGTACTTTCTAAGGTCACAGGTGCCCGCCCGGCCGACAAGGCCAAGCGAATCACTCCCGCCTTCGAAACCCGACGATGAGGACCGCGGCAAGTGCTGCTGCGGGAATTACCGCGTTCCCCGGTCGTTTGAAGACGAACACGTGCACCAGAACGGCCCCGACCATCGCGCACGCCAGGAGAGCCGCGCCGACGCGAGTCGTTCGTGGCAAGGCAAACAGCAGCCCGCCCGCGACTTCCACGACGCCGGTGAAAACCCGGAACCACTGACCCAGTCCGATGCGATCGAAGAGCGCGACCCACGGCGCGCCCGGGCCGGACGGAAACTTTTCAAGGCCCACGAGGACGAAAAACCCTGCGACACCAATCCGCAGACACCAGCCCGTGATGTCGATCGACGTCGATTCCCTTTCGGAGAGCAGTTTCAGGTCAGGCATTCGTCACCTTGCGCGAGCAGGCGAGCAGCACGCAAGCTGCACCGAGTCCGGCCGCCGACACGACGTTCCTCATGACAGCGCCGGTCGGCAGCAGCGCGGCCGACAGCACGATGACGGCGCCAAGCCCCACGACGGTGTAGCCGGCAATACGTTGCATGCGCAGCCACGCGGTTCGAGATGACCCATGCCAGGGCCGCAAACCGATAACGAGATTCGGCGTGACGCGCGGGAGGAGATTGCCGACGGCAATCAGAACGCCGCCCAGGAGCACGCCGACGATACGAGGCAGGAGTTGGGCGAGGCGCGGGTTGGTGAGACCGCCGATGATCGAGACGTGCAGGGCAACCATGAAGAGCACGACTCGAAAAACGATGGCGTCGAAGGTCCCATCGACGACCTGGCTGCGATCCCTGACCGGATCCCTCGCCCACAGGCGGACCAGAATCGCGTACACGCCAGCCGCCGCTGTAGGCAGGAGGAACGCGATGACCATCCCACTCGGCGCGCCGAGGACGTCAACCGTCGCTTCCGGCAGCCTGGAGACCGCCACGATGCTGACGACGAAGCCGGCGGCGATTGCGCCGAGATGCCTTACGCTTCGCATGACGACCTCCCGCGGGCGTGACCCACTCGATGAGATGCTGCACCAGATCCTGGAAGACGGACGTATTCAGCTCGTAATGGATTTCCTGACCTTCGCGCCGGGCGCGGACGAGGCGGGCGTGCCTGAGAACCGCCAGATGGCGCGAGATGGTCGGCCAACTCGATGCGAATCGCGCCGCGATCTCGCCAGACGTCCGCGGACCACCCCGCAGCACGCGCAGGATGTCCCGGCGGGTCTGGTCGGCGAGTGCCTGAAACGCTGCCTTCGGAGCCACGGCCATTCGTACCTGCCCTTGTATGATTAGCACATTAGCTAAATATTTAAATAGTGTCAACGACGAGCCGGCTGGGACCGGTCGATCGCCAGCTCCGTGGCTCCGTCGTCAGTGTTTGGAACGCAGCCGCTCGGTGTACGCGTGCAGTCGTGCAGTATGTTGATGCAGCCGCTGCAGGTGCGCCTGGTGCGCGGCCATATCACGAGGGTTGCGGCGCAGCCGTTCGTGCTCTTCGGTGAGCGATTGATGCTCACGTCTCAGTGCCGCATATTCCAGGTGGATGTCGTCATCCATGAGTACATCCGTCACACAGCATTACCCGCCGTCTCTTGTTGTCTTGCGCACCTGGCAGGGGCAAGAGCACTATTCTACTGGGCTCGTGACCATCCTGTATGTACCGTCAGCTTGAGCCGCAACGAATCACGGCAACCGCGCGCCGGCTCGCCCAGCGGGTCGGCGAGCGGTTCCCCGACTCGGGCCTGAGCCGCGTCAGCCTCGAGCTGTGTGCATTGTCGGAAGCCTCGGAGCGACGGGCGGCCGACCTTCGCCGATCGGATTGGCGGGTCCGCGCAGGCATCGCCGCCGGCCTCCTGCTGATTTTTGTCGTCGCGTTGTGGACCCTGGTGCAGGCGGTCCGCGGGCTGACGCTCGCCTCGAGCGTCGCCGACTTCTTTCAGGGTCTCGACGCCGCAATCAACGAGATCGTTCTCCTCGGGCTCGGCGTGTTTTTTCTGATCACGATCGAATCGCGCCTGAAGCGCCGCGCGGCGCTTCGCGCGCTGGACGAGCTTCGCAGCATCGCCCACATCATCGACATGCATCAGTTGACGAAAGATCCCGAACACGTCATCGGGTCCGCTTCGAAAACACCCTCGTCTCCGGCGCGCACGATGACGCGAACCGATCTGACGCGGTATCTGGACTACTGTTCGGAGCTCCTGTCGATCACGAGCAAGCTTGCCGCGCTGCACGTTCAGTCGCTGAGCGATCCCGTCGTGCTCGACGCGGTGAATGGCATCCAGGCGCTGACCGTCGGCCTTTCCGGCAAGATCTGGCAGAAGATCATGATCCTCGACGCGATTGCGGCGCCCTCCGAGCGTTCATGAGTCAGCCGGATCACCTTCGCACGAGCGGCACGAACCGCACGTCGAGCACACTCCTGCGCAGCACGCCCCCCGGTGTCTTATCGATGACGAGCAGCTCCTGAATCCCTGTGCCGACCGGGATGACCATGCGCCCGCCGACCGCGAGTTGATCGACCAGCGGCTGTGGCACATGATCGGGGGCTGCTGTCACCACGATGCCGTCGAATGGCTGCGCCTCCGGCCAGCCCGCGTATCCGTCGCCGACCCGCACGTGCACGTTCTGGATGCCCAGCTCCGTGAAAGTACGTTCAGCGCGGGCGGAGAGCTCCGCGATGATCTCAATCGTGTAGACCTCGCGGACGATCGACGCGAGCACCGCGGCCTGGTAGCCCGATCCCGTCCCAATCTCCAGGACCTTCTGTGTTGCGGTCGGCCTGAGCGCCTCGGTCATGTAGGCGACGATGTACGGTTGCGAAATGGTCTGCTCGTGGCCAATGGGAAGCGGATTGTCGTCGTAGGCCTGCGGGCGGAGATCCGGAAGAACGAACAGCTCGCGCGGCAGGCGGCCCATGACACGCAAGACGCTCTCGTCGTGGATGCCGCGAGCACGGAGCTGTTGCTCGACCATGCGGGCCCGCGCGCGCTCCGGCTGCGAACCCTGGTCCGCTGAGCTGGAGTCTGACGCGTGTGGGCCGCATGCCGCCAGGACCATGTGCAGTCCGAGCGCCGTCGATCGAATGAAGCCCATACGGAGCCTCGATCGATTCTACGCTTTTTCGCATGTCGTTGACCGAGATCTCCTTGCCGGCGACGGCAGCCTATAATCTGAAGCTGAACGTCGTGAGCGCTGCGTGATCGTTGGTGGGTGAGTCAGCGTCGCTCGGACCTTAGGGAGACTTACATGCGGCTCGAACTCACGGCGGAGGAGACGGATCTGCTTCGGTCGCTCCTGCAGGATTATCTTCCCGCCTTGCGGATCGAGGTTTCGCGGACGGAAGCGCGCGACCTTCGTCACGAGCTCGCGCAACGTCAGGAATTCGTGGAGAGACTTCTCGCACAGCTCCAGCGCGAGACCACCTGACCGGCGTCCCATCAAAATAGCAGGCCGATGTAAAAAGGCGGCCTGATGGGAAATGGCAAATGGGAGATGGCAAAATGTCCAGGTTTTCCATTTCCCATCTCCCATTTCCCATGCAGGATGCGTTTTTCAGCATCCTGTAGTGTTATGGAGTCATAGCGCCACTCTCCCGCTATGATGACACTCACATCTCAGTGGACGGTTCCCGTTCCGGGCCCCGGCCCCCCGGTTCCCGGCCCCTGGCCCCAGGGTCTCCGGTCCCCAGCCCCGGTCCCCGGCCCCGGTCCCCGGTTCCCGGCGCCCGGCCCCCGTTCCCGGCCCCCGGAGTCCCGGCTCCTGTTTTCTCGATTACGTTTCAATGGAGTGCCCAATGAAGTCCGCTGCGCGAGTCCTCAGGCTCGCGACACTCTCGATTCTCGTTGCGCTCGTCGTTGTGTGGCTGCGGTGGGAGACGCGTGCGCGCCCGGACGAGCACGCAGTCTCGGTGCATCGTCCCGTCGCGATCGACGTGTCGGCGCCGCTTGCGGCGAACGTGCGCCAGCTGCCGACGGGACGCCTCGCCTCGGGTTCCGATGATCGCGATCTCGATGATGCAGAGGAGCAGGGGCCGCCTGCGGCCGCGTCCATCACGCCGCCGGAGATTACCGTGCCTTCCGGGGCAGCCGCTGTCGAACAGACGTCGCAAGGTACCAGGCCGGCGGCCACGCTCGTCGACAGCTTCGACGGGCTCGGCGTGGGCTTCGAGGGGCCGCAGGGGACCGCCACCTTGCGCAACCCGTCGGACAATACGCTTGCGGTCGGTCCGAATCACATCGTGCAGATCGTGAACTCACGGATGGCGATCTTCAGCAAGAAGGGCAAACAGTTCGACACGACCGGCAAGGTCTTGTATGGACCGGTGAATACGAACAATGTGTTCAAGGGGTTCGGCGGCACGTGCGAAGCGCGCAACAACGGCGATGCCGTCGTGCGCTACGACCAACTCGCCGATCGATGGCTCATCGTCATGCCGATCTTCGGAAGAGCCGCGCCGCGGCCCGATCAGCCGGGTGAATGGAAAGGCGGCGATCCTGCACACGTCAGCCCACCGGGCGTGGCCGGTCAGCCCGGTCGTGCCGTCGAACTCTTCAAACCGCCAGCGCTGCCACCGGGTCCGCCGGAACAACCCGGTCAGCGCGGACGCGGTCAGCGTGGTCAGCAAGCGCCCCAAGGACCGTTCTCGATGTGTTACGCGTTGAGCGTCGGCCCCGATCCGTTCGGACCGTACTACCGGTACGAATTCCTGCGTCCGCTCTTTCCCGACTATCCGCGACCGGCAATCTGGCCCGATGGCTATTACGTGCCGACGAGCACCGGTGACGATCGAATCTCGGACACGATTGCGACACAGAAACACGCATGCGTCGTCGATCGCGCGAAGATGCTGAAGGGGGCGCCTGCCACCGAGCAGTG
>Ga0114129_10001877_pt1 | contig 28657 bp, 21 predicted proteins | sample RhiMetdeltSRZDD1_FD_80071 | JGI IMG/M metagenome (GOLD analysis project Ga0114129, IMG submission 80071) | Populus rhizosphere microbial communities from Tennessee, USA - Rhizosphere MetaG P. deltoides SRZDD1 (version 2) (version 2) | ecosystem: Host-associated > Plants > Roots > Rhizosphere >... | reverse complement strand
TCTTCGGGTTGCTGAACACAAAACCATCCTGGACGCAGTCCTCCGGATGAAATGGGCATTTCTTTTTCTGGCAGAACTTCTGGCACGCTTTGGCCGCGTCCCTGTTCAAATCCTCGAGGGCTTTCTCTTCGGTCTTTCCTTTGCCCTCTGCGGCCAGACTGACCTTGTACGCACCGGTACACTCGTCCGGTGGCGGCGTGGGCGTCGGCGTGGGCGCGGGTGTTGGCGTGGGCGTCGGCGTGGGTGTAGGTGTAGGTGTCGGCGTCGGCGTCGGCGTCGGCGTGGGTGTGGGTGTGGGTGTGGGTGTAGGTGTCGGCGTGGGTGCCGGCTTGCCTTGGCAAGTGCCTTCCCTTCCCCCCTCAATCCACGGGTTCGGGGTGCCTGGGAAATCGCAGACGAACGTCACGGTCAGCGTGCAGTCGGCTCCTGGATTGAGGCAACCGATGCCCTGGCACTGGCCTTTGAACTTCTCCTTTCGTTCGTCGCCCTTTTTCTTACACAGGTCAGCCGCCGGTGGCAGAGGCAGAGTCGGAGGAGTGCAGTGGCACCTATCGGTGTCTGCCGGTGTCAGTTGTCCGCCGCCACCCGGTGACGGCTGCGGGGTTGCCGATGCTCGCGGGGTCGGTGTCGTGATCGAGTCGACGCCGCATCCGTCGAGCAGGAGTGCAGCAGCACCCGCCAGCCCGACGTGGATGGCATGCCGTCGCGACACGGCGCCGATGTCTCGTGGACGGAGCAGCAGTTCTCGCAGAAGGCGAGCGCGATCCAATTCACTCAGGACCAGCCACACGACCCGTTCGTCGGCGTCGATCGCAAGCTCGGCGGCGACAATCCGCGCCAGGTCTGCCACTGTTCGTTGCCCGTCGCAGTGGCGCCAGATGAGGGCGGACTCGCGACTCAGGCGGTGGGCTCGATGTTGTTCGAGGTCGTAGACCAGGAGCTCATCACCGATGTTCTCGACCAGCAGATTGTCTTCGCGCGCGCGTGGACGCATGACCGCCGTCCCTTCTGGCTAGCGGCTGAGTTGATCGATCAACCGGGCGACGATGTCTTTGCTGTGCCGATCGCGGATATCGAGCGCGCCGGCACCAGCGACGGTTCTCCGGAGCGTTTCGAGCGCGAACTGGGGCCGAAGGCGACTTACGACGGTCGAGCTCAGCAGCGCGAGCACCGCCTGGGCGGGGGATAGTTCGTGTACTGACGCGGCAGGCTCGTCGGTGTGGCGAACGACCGCGATCAATCCGACAGGCAACGGCTTTCGTCGGGGTCGGTCGCGCCGCGGGCCGTGCCGCCGCCTGTGAGCGGTGTCGTGGACGTTGCCGCCTGGCGCGCCATGCCCGAGTGGCGTCGGGTAGGCGTGAACGCGGCCCCGCCGGTCGAACACGGCAAACATACTGGAGTAATAGGTCGCGCGACCGGACCCCAGCAATCCGACGAGCGACGCGATTCGGTCCGGCTCCTCGCCAGTCAGAACGACCGCGCGCTGACCCCAGCCGACCACACTCGCGCGGACGAACAGCCGGCGGGGCGACTGGATCGCCACGGCCAGATGGAGATGCTGCTGGAGCGCCCGGAACGTCTCGTCGAGATCCATCGTGCGTGCAGCCTGTGCCGCTCCGGCATACAGCACGTTGTATCGTCGGACTCGCGACTGCGGGCTGTTCGAGCCGGCAATGAACGAGTACAGGTCGTGGACGACCGGCGAGGAGCTTGCGACCGACCCGGGGGGCAACACACGGGACAGCCGATCGAGGAGCGAGGCCTCGTTCGTGCGAATGCCCACGCGGGAGCCGTGACTGACGAATGACAGACCGGCCGTCCACCCGAGACGGTCAAGTTTGTCCATTCACGTCGACGTGAAATCGAGCCTGGGCACCATCACTGCGGTCGCCACGCTCCAGGGGGCGCCAGTCTAGGCGTTCGCGCAACGATTTGCAATCGCAATCGGACTGAATCGTCGCGGGATCGTCGGAGGGCCCGTTCGGTCTCGACCGCCGCGCGACGTGATGGGCGGCTTCATCGGCGATCATTGGCGGGGCCATGGGTTCGAGTCGTGACGACTGAGGCGATCACGTGGGGAACACACCACGACGAATGTCAAGCGTACGCGGTTTGATTAATCTTCCGCCAGGTCGTGTTGGTCCGCATCATCGCGTTGAGAATCGTGGCGAAGGTGAACGCCGTTGAACCGATGCGAGCTGCGAACAGGCGCGCATTGAGGAGTTTCCTCATACAGGCCGAGAGATGCCTGTTCGGAGGGCATTTGCGACCGAAGCACGGCTTTGAGGATAGATTACTCTTACGGTCCGTGCGAAGGCGCAGGGCGGCATGACGGAGCTCCGACATCGCTTTGTGACCGCCAACGGCATCCGGCTGCACATCGCGGAGCAGGGCGCGGGCCCGCTCGTGGTGTTGTGCCACGGGTTTCCTGAAAGCTGGTATTCCTGGCGCCGTCAGCTCCCGGCGCTCGCCGATGCCGGCTTCCGTGCCGTCGCGCCCGACATGCGCGGCTACGGCCAGACCGACCGCCCGCACGAGGTCGACCAGTACACGATCTTCCACCTCGTGGGCGACATGGTCGGCCTGCTCGACGCGCTCGACTGCGAACGGGCCGTGATTGTCGGTCACGACTGGGGCGCCGTCGTCGCGTGGCACGCGGCGCTGCTGCGGCCCGACCGCTTTCGCGCCGTCGTCGGACTCAGCGTGCCGTTCTGGCCGCGTGGCGTCGCACGGCCGATGACGGTGATGCCCCGGACCGAGCACTCGATGTTCTACTGGCTCTACTTCCAGACGCCCGACGTCCCCGAGGCCGAGCTCGAGCGCGATGTCCGCCAGACGATGCGCCGCATCCTGTACTCGGCATCGGGAGACGCAGCGCGCGAACGCGGCAGCGGTGGCGCTCCTGACGGCGTGGGCATGGTGTCGAAGGATGCCGGATTCCTCGGGCGGATGGTCGATCCGATCTCCCTGCCGCCGTGGCTCCACGAGGCCGACATCGATTATTTCGCCGGAGAGTTCGCGCGCACGGGTTTTCGCGGAGCACTCAACTGGTACCGCAATATCGATCGCAACTGGGAGCTCCTCGCTCCGTATACCGGTGCGTCCGTGAGCGTCCCGGCGCTCTATGTGACCGGCGAGCGCGATCTCGTGAACGCCTTTCCGCGGATGGATCACCTTCGTCCGCACATGCAGAAGTACGTGCCGCATCTGCGGCGGACGCTCGTTCTCCCGGGCTGCGGTCACTGGACGCAGCAGGAACGGCCGGAAGACGTTACCGCCGCCCTGCTCGAATTTCTCAGGAGCGTGTAGTACCATCCGCCGCCAAGCCCTGTGCCGGCCCTCTCGCTCTCCACCGTCGCAGAAGCCGTCACGTTCGCAGCCTCCGACTGGCCCGATCACGGATACACCTTTCAGAATCTCAGCGGCGAGGAGACGACGCGTACGTTTCCCGCCATCGAGCGGGATTCGGCCGCACGCGCGTCGGCGCTTCAACGCCTCGGGTTGAAGAAGGGCGACCGCGTGGCCCTCGTGATCATCGAGCCAGAAGATTTCGTGCTCACCTTCTTCGCCGCGATCCGTCTCGGCGTGATCGCCGTGCCGTTGTACCCACCGCCCGTGCCAGGCGATGTTGCGGCGTACCGGCAGCGCACCGCCCGCATTCTTCAGGCTGCGGCTCCAGCGGCGCTCGTCGCTCCCTCGAGCCTCGTGTCGCTGTTCACGTCGCTGGCCGATGAGGGCGCGCCGGTCCGGCAGATCGTCGCCGTCGAGAGCGTGCGCAGTGGCACGGGAACCGCCGACTTCCCGACACTCTCGACGGAGGACGTGGCCTTTCTGCAGTTCACCTCGGGTTCCACCAGCGATCCTCGAGGGGTCCTCGTCACGCACGCCTGCCTGCTCGCCAACGCGCGCGCCATCGCCGGGCCGAGCGGCCTGGACGTCGATCCGCGGCGCGATCGGGGCGTGACGTGGCTGCCGCTGTATCACGACATGGGGCTGGTTGGATTCGTCATCGCCTCCATGTGCATCGGCGTCCCCGTCGTCTTCATTCCGACGATGCGCTTTCTGCGAAACCCCGCGGTGTGGATGGAGACGATCCATCGGCATCGAGGGACGATCTCGTTCGGCCCGAATTTCTCGTACGCGCTCGTGACGAGACAGGCCACCGGCGATCGGCTGCAGCGGTGGGATCTCTCCTGCGTCAGAGTGCTCGGCTGTGGCGGCGAGCCGGTGAATCCCAATGTGATCCGGGCGTTCACTCGAGTCTTTCGCGACACGGGTCTCCGCGACGATGTCGTCCGGCCCGCCTACGGGTTGGCCGAGGGTACGCTGACGACCGCGGTCACGCCGCCCTGTCACGGCATGAAGACGTGGCGCGTCGACGCGAAACGCTTTCAGGAGGAGGGGATCGCCGAGTCCGCGCGCGAAGGCCGGTCGGCTCTGGAGCACGTCTCGGTTGGACGAGTCATTGCCGAGCACGAGGTGACGATCGCGGACGAGGAGGGATCCCCTCTGCCGGACGGGCACGAGGGAGAAGTGATCGTGCGGGGCCCTTCCGTGACGCCGGGATACTTCGACAACCCGGAAGCCTCCGCTGAGGTCTTTCGGAGCGGCGTCCTTCACACGGGAGACGTCGGCTACATCCACGACGGGTGGCTGTACATCACAGGACGAAGCAAGGATCTGATCATTCACAACGGACGAAACATTCACCCTCAGGCGATCGAGTGGGTCGCGGAGCAGGTCGACGGCACGCGGAAGGGGAACGTGGTTGCCGTGTCGGTGCCCGGAGAGGAAACCGAGCGCATCGTCGTGGTTATCGAAACGCGAGCGCGCAGGGATGACGCGCTGATCTCGAGAGTGAAGACGGCCGTGCAGCAGGAGCTTTCACTCCCCGTGGCCGACGTCGTTTGTCTCCGGCGCGGCGAATTACCGAAGACGTCGTCGGGAAAGGTCCAGCGGCAGCTCACGCGTCGACAGTATCTGGCAGGCGCGCTCGGAGGCTGACATGACTCGGATCCTGTTCAGCGCGATCTACGATCCGGATCCCCTCCTGAATCGCTGGGCCGCCACCGATCAGATGGGGTATCGCCTCACGCGTGGACAAGGGATTTTCACGCTGAACGAGCACGCGCATGCGTGGCCGCTGCATCTGCTGGCCCAGAACGTCGACTGCGAATCGGTCGTCCTCGAGTGGCCGACGCTGGAAGAGTTCGAGGCGGAGTGCGCGACGGGCGCCTACGACTACGTGTGCATCACATTCATGAATCGGGACCTGAACAAGCTCCGCGCGATGTCCGCGTCGGTGAGACGGCTGTCGCCTCGTTCGAAGATCGTGATCGGGGGCTACGGCGTCATCTGCCTGCCGGACGACCAGGCGGCCCGGCTCGAGACCGACTACGACTACATCTGCCGCGGTGAGGGCGTGACGTTTCTCAGAACGCTCGTCGGCGAGCGCGTCGACCAGCCGATCTCCTGTTACCTGCCGCAGAGCGGAGCGCGTCTGCCGTGGCTGTCGAACCGGAATCGCGGGACCGTGGGCGCGCTCCTGGCCGGCCTCGGGTGCATTCAGCGGTGTCCGTTCTGCGTGACGAGCTTTTATGCGAAGGGCGGCTTCATCAAGGTCCTCGACGAGCAGCAGCTCTACGAGGGAATGGTTCGGTACTGGAGAGTGAACCCGTTCACGAGCACCGTGAACGTCTACGACGAGAACTTCCTCGACTACAAGGACCGCGTCGATACGCTCGGCCGCCTGATTCGCGAGGACCGGTCGTTCGGTCTGCGCCAGCTGAATTACTTCACGTTCGGTTCGGTCAGCGCCATCTGCAAGTACGATCCGGTGGAGCTGCTGCTGAACGGCCTGGACACGGTCTGGGTGGGCGTCGAATCGAAGTTTACGCAGCTCAAGAAGACGAAGGGTGCCGACACGTGCGATATTTTCGACGCCCTGCACGCGGCGGGCATCAAGACGATCGGATCCATGATCCTCGGTCTCGACGTGCAGAACGAGGGCAACCTGGTCGCCGACGGAGAATTCTTCGTTCGACTCAATCCGACGTTTCAGCAGATCTCCATCCTCACGGTCGAACCCAGCATGCCGCTGGCCCGGATCTACCGGAAGCAAAAGCAGCAGCGGTATCCGTGGGAGAACTACCACCTCTACGGACAGACGTACGAGCCGAAGAACTTCACGTTCGAGCAGCTGCTCGAGCGCGCAGACAGCCTGTACAAGCGCCTCTACGTCGAGAACGGACCCTCGATCGGGCGGCTGCTTCGGTGCAATCTGAACGGGTACGTGTACTGCCGGCGCGCCACGCATCCGCTCCTCCGGGCCGACAAACTCGAGTTCTTCGAGCGGCGCGTGCGCAGCTACGTCCCGCTGCTCCCGGCCTGCATCGAGTTCGCTCCGAGCGACCGCGCGAGATCCGCGCTGCAGGACCTTCAACGAGAGGCGGTCGAGATCTGTGGTCCGCTGACCGACGCGCAGCGGACGTTCAGCGATCACGTGCTCCGGCGTGCGGCGCAGGAATTTGCCACCCGTGGCGACGGTGATCGGCCGATCATGAAGGACGAATTCCGGCGCTACACGTATCCGGCGGGCGACGGGCGACCCGCTCTCGGGAAGCCGTATGCCGTCAGCTATCCGCGCCGCAGCGTTCCGGTGGGCCGCATCGAGAGTCGACGCGACCCGGTTGCCGCGGTGCAGTGAGGCGGCGTGATATGCCCTCCGCCGAGCGTGCCCGCATCCTCGACCAGGTGCGAGAGCTCGCGCTCGCGACCAATCCGGAGCTGAAGGTATCGGACATCACCGAGACGGCCAGCTTCGGGACGATGGGGCTCGATTCGGTTCGGATGGTGGAGCTGGGCGTCCGGCTCGAACAGCTGTTCGGCCCGAAGGTCGTGCTGGATGACTGGATCGATCAGGAGGCCGCCCGCGGCGGAGACACCTACACGGTCGAATCGCTCGTGACGTTCATCGAAAGCTCGCTCGCGAAATGACCGCCCGGCCCTTCCGCGTGCGCGTGCTCAGCTCCTACATCTACCCGCACGACAACGTCCCGCATCGGGACATGGGCCGGAACAACCGCTGGTTCCATGGCTTCGTTCGCTCGCTGACCCGACACGGCTCCGGGCTGCGCGACTTCGACCTCGAGTTCGTGCGGCTGCCGCAGCCCCCGGCGACGCTCGGCGACATCGCCGGCGCCTTTGTCGGAAGCGGCGTTCAACTGGTGATCTGTCTCGGAACGGACGCCGTGTTGCGCTGGTCGGACGCGTGCCGCGAGGTTCCCACGCTCTATTGCGGCGCCCATCCCGAAAACCACGGCCTCGAAGTCATCACGCATCCGCACGTGACCGGCGTCCGTCTCAATCTGCCGCTCGTCTGGAGCTTCGAGAATTTCTCCCTGCTGCAGGCGCTGCTGCCCGACCTTCGCGATGTCTTCATCCCCTTGAATCTCGATTCGGAGTTCGCATTTCCAGGCGTCCGCGCCAACTACGAGGTGTTTCGCCGTCACCATGACACCTCGTGGATCACCGGTCCGTCGACGCACCTCGGCTATCGGAGCGTGTACTTTTTGGCCAACCGGCTGGGATGCCGCTACCACGAAGGGCCGTTTGCAGACCTCGCGGAGTTGTCGCGCCTGCTCGACGACATCCCACCCGGCACCACCTCGGCGCTCGTCGGGTTCAACGACGTGCTGTTGTGCGACGGCGCCCACCGTGTCGCTCTGGACGCGGTGCGGGATCGCCATCTGCCGTTGTTCTGGATCAACAACGTGCCGATCGTGACCGCCGGCGGCGTCGCCGATTTCTCGAGCGACTTCGAAGCCGTGGGAGAACGGCTGGGAGACATGGCGCTCCGAATACTGCGCGACGAGGTCCCGGTCCGCGACATCTCCTTCGCCGAGGATCCAGGGGAGCGCCTGACCCTGAATCTTCGGCGGTGCGAGGAGCTCGGGATCACCGCCGATGCGGACGTCAGGAAGCGATTTCATCGCGTGCTCGCGATGACCGGCGGCGAGTCCGGCGGCCGCACGATCGCCGCCAGCCTTCGCAGTCGCTGAGCAGTGGGCGTCGCCTACCAGACTCTCGGCTACCAGGAAACCCACGCCCGCGTCCGGTTCGGGCAGGTCGACCGGTATGGCACCTTGTGGCACGGGCACGTGCCGGGCTTTCTCGAGATCGCGCGCGCCGATCTCGCGCGTCCCTTCGGCCTTGGTGCATCCGATCTCCTCGAAGCCGGCCTGGCGGTGCCGATGCTGGAGCTCGATTGCCAGTACAAATCGCCCGCCTTCGACGACGAGGCGCTCGTCGTGCAGTGCACGCTGCTCAGGCCCGAGATTCCCCTGCCCGAGCTCGTGTTCCTGTACCGCATCGTGCGAGCTGCGAGGCGTGACGAGATTGCGCGCGCCAGGACGCGACAGCTCTTCGTCCGTCCGGACGGCCGATTGATCGTTCGAGTGCCTGGCGAGATTCGAGAGCGGATGGAAAAGGTCTGGGAATATCTGTCGACGCAGCCGGTCTGGTCAGACTGAGCCGCGCGAGGCCAGTTCATCGAGCTGGCGCCGCGCATCGACGAGATCCGCCGAATCGTGTCCTTCGCTGAAACGGGCGACGACCGGCGCCAGGCACTGGTGCGCCTCGGCGATCGCGCCGCGATCGCTCAGAGTCCCCGCGAGGGCCATCGCGGCCCGAAGCGCGAAGGCGATGACGCCTTGGCGCTCGGCGAACGACAGCGCTTCGCGAAAGCTGGCTTCGGCTGCCGTCGAGTCGCCGCCCTGCAGCTGCAGGTCGCCGCGAATCCGGAGCAGTTCGGCGACGTAATAGCGTTCGAGTGACTGCTCCGACAGCTCGAGGGCTTCACCGACGGCAGCGAGGCCTTCAACGGTCCGCCCCGCGACGAGACAGGCGTATGCCAGATGTGCGCGGAACGTCGACCGCAGCAGGCCGGCGCCCAGGACCTGCTGTCGCGCCAGACTGTCGCGCAGCTGCTCGACCGCTGCCTCGCCGCGTCCCAGCTGCGCCATGGCGCTCGCCTGGAAGCATCGGCCCCATTCGACTTCCTGCGCCAGCCCGTACTCGCGGCAGAGCGTCACCAGCTCGTCGCCCACCTCGATGGCGCGCTCCGGCTCCCGCCGCAGCACGTGAAGGTTCTCGGCCAGCAGGAGCGCGAACACCAGCGTGATCGGGTGGCGCAGTGAGCGCGCGAACATGACCGTTTCGGTGATCCGCTGGCGGGACGCATCGGCGCGTCCGAGCAGCCACAGCGGCAGCGCCGACTGGCTCCGCGCGATCATCCCCGAGTCGAGCCCGAACACGCGATCGAGATGCTGCTGGGGATCGTGAAGGGAGACGGCGCGTTCGAGGTGCTCATTCGCCGCCTCGGTCTCGCCCAGAAACTCCAGCGCCGAGCCCATCATCTGGTGCGCGGCCACGAGGAATGCGGGAATGCCGGTCGCTTCGGCCTGCGCCAGCAGCTGCGCGGCCAGCTCGCGGGTCACTCTCAGATCGCCCCGAATCGCGTGAAAGAGCGCGAGGTTCCAAAGCACCGGAAACAGCTGCGGCGCGTCGCCGAGCTGCTGACACAACTGTCGCGCCCGCGTGTAGATCTTCTCGACCTCCGGCGCCGCCCAGCCCGCGACGGACCGGAGGGATCGGCCGAGGATCATCTGCAGGCCGAGCTCCGCCTGGTTCCGTTCGGGCCCCTGCGGCAGCGCTCGCACCTGGGCCAGACCGCGCTCCGCCAGCGTGACCGCCTCTCGAAACGCGAACAGTCGGGCGCCTTGCGCGGCTGCGAGCTGGAAGTAGTGAGCCGCCTTCTGGAAATCGCGCGCGGTCTCATAGAGATACGCGAGCTCGGCTGCCTGCTCGGCCGCGCGGCTGCCGTAGTGCCCGACCAGCGATTGGGCGACCTTCGCGCTCAACGCTGCCCGCCGAGTCGGCTGGAGCGACCCGTACAGCACGTTCTGATACAGGACGTGGACGAACCGGTACTTCACGGTCAGCGCCAGATCGGGAAACTCCTTGTTCCCCTCGGAGCGAACCAGCGCATGAATCGTCGCGAGGCCTTCGAGCCGCTCTTCGACGTCGGCGGCATCGACGCCCGTCGCGTCGCTGACGACCGCCGAATCGAAATTGTGCCCCTGCACGGCGGCGGCGACGAGCAGCTTGCGGTCGGTTTCGTCGAGGCGCTCCAGCTTGCGTGCGATGGTGCTCCGGACCGACTCCGGCAGCTCGCGCTCCAGTTCGGGAAGCGAGCGGGCGAGCCGCCATCGGCGGTCCTGCTGCGCGAGCACGCCGCGATCGCGCAGGTACCGCACGAGGTCGACCATGAACAGCGGACTCCCTTCGGTCTTCGCGTAGACCATCTGCGCGAACGCCTCGGGAAAGTCGTGCCCGGGGAACTCGAGCGTCAGGTAGCGGTCGAGCTCGGCGCGCGACAGAAAATCGAGCGGCAGCTCCTCGAACACGCCGCGCGATTGCAGATCGTCTCTCACCTGGAGGAACGGATGGCGCGCGAGCAGCATCTCCGAGGGGCGATACGTGACGAGGATCAGCACGCGCATGCTGTCGAATCGCCCTGCCAGATAGTTCAGGATGTCGACGGTCGACGCGTCGGCCCAATGCAGATCCTCGAAGAGCACAATCAGCGGACGGATGCGCGAGATCTCCTGGAAGAGCGCGCCGAGCTCGCGCTTCATCCGTTCCTGCGACGCCGCCTTGACGTCCTCACGAATCTGCTGCGCCGTCGAGCTGTCGCTCGGCAGCGCGCCCACGTGCACGAACCACGTCGGCGCCACCAGTTTCATGATTTCGCCGAACGACTCGCCCGTACCGCCGTGCAGCAGGTTGTCGAGGACCTCGAGCAGCGGCAGATACGCCTCCGTGCCCGCGAGCCGCTCCGAGCACTTGCCGCGGGCGACGATCGGACGCTGGCTGGTCGCGACGACCCCCGCGAGAAAATCCTCCGCGACGCTGGTCTTGCCGATGCCGGGCTCGCCCGAGATCGCGAGGATGAGGCTGCGGCCGGCCGCCACCTGCTGGAATGCGCGGTGCAGCTCGCCGCGCTCCCGCTCGCGCCCGACCGTCGCCCGTCGGGCGATCGTCGTCGCCACCGGCGCCGCGACGAAGGATGAATCGTCGCGGCTGATCGCGGCCAGCTCGTTGCCGACCTCCGCGCCGGTCGGCCGCTGAGCGGGGAGCTTCGACAGCATCCGGAGCACGAGCGCGTCGAGACTCGACGGCAGCGTGGGCCGCAGTCGGGAGGGAAGCACCGGATGCTCCCACATGATGCCGTGGAGCACGGCCAGCGCCGACTCGCCCGTGAACGGCCGGCGTCCGGTCAGCATCTCGAACAACACGATGCCCAGCGCAAAGATGTCCGCGGCCGGCCCGGCGGCCTCGCCGCGCGCCTGCTCCGGCGACATGTAGCTCGTCGTGCCGATCAGCATCCCCGGACGCGTCTGGACGCTGATCGTCGCCGCGGTCGCCTCCGGCGCGACGCGGGCGAGGCCGAAATCGAGGACCTTGACGTAGCCATCGGCGCGAACCATGACGTTCTCGGGCTTGACGTCGCGATGCACGATGCCCGCGGCATGGGCCACGGCGAGGGCGCGCGCGATCTGCGTCCCGATGTCGGCGACGGCCCGCACGTCCATCGGCTCGCCCAGAACCGCGCGAAGCGTCCGCCCGTCGACGAGCTCCTGGACCATGAAATAGTCGCCCTCGCCGGTCGTGCCGATTTCGTGGACGGTGACGATGTTCGGGTGATTGAGCGCCGACGAGGCGCGCGCTTCGCGCAGGAACCGCTCGACGGCGGCCGCGCTGTCGATCGCGGATTTCAGGAGGACCTTGATGGCGACGGGCCGTTCGAGCTTGGGGTCGTACGCCCGGTAGACCACGCCCATGCCGCCTTCGCCGAGCATGGCTTCAATCCGATAGTGCTGGATGGTTTTGCCGAGCATCGACCGCGCGTCTATCTTATGCGACGCCGCCGCGAAGGGGGTTGCGCACGCGCAGCACGCCGACTGCGATCTGGCGCGTGGCCGGCTGGCAGAAACAGGCCGCGGTCAGAGCCGACTCGCGTCACAACTCAGCTTCGTCATCGTCAAGGCTGAGCTCTTCGTCTTCGGGCTTGGTATCGTCGTCGTTGCTCACGGCATCGAGCTCGTCGCCGGTCTCCGGATACGTGTCCCGCTCCTGCTCTGCCTGCTCCGTGACCTGAGGTTCGAGATCGTCATCGTGTTCGTTCATGCGTCACCTGACTGGCTCCATGCAATGCGCGTGCGCTGCGACGATCGCGTCCTCCTCGTCCGTTCTTTCAGTCCGCGACCAGCTCGAGCGAACAATTTGCTGCCGAACACGGGGAAACAGCAGGGTGCAGTCCGAGCGAGATCCACGAAGAACCAACAAGATAGACAACCTGCATCAACCTACGAACCAGGAGGTCGCAGGTTCGAGTCTCTAGCTCACGCCGCGACTCGCTGCGCTCCTCGCGTGCGTGGACGAGTCCTGCAGGGCGCGGCGGTATTCTTAACCGTCAGCGATCCCGCCCCACCGGTTTGTGAACATCGCGCACGGCAGACCGAGCGCACCGACTCGTCCTGAACGTCGGCTACTTCTTCTTTGCCGCAGCGGCAGCCTTGATCTTTGCCCACCGCGCCTTCTGTGCCGCCACGATCGCCGCGCGGCCCGCAGTAGAAAGCTTGCCACGGCGCTTCGCGGCCGATGCGCGCCCAGGTGGCCTGCCTGGCTTACGTCCGCGCTTCCGTCCACGACGGCCGCTCGCGGACCGACTGGCCGCGCTCGGAAATGCCCGCTGGATGGCCGCCACTTCAGCGTGGAGCTCCTCGAGCCGCTTCGCGGCTCCATGAGCGGCTAGGGAATGGAGTTGCCATCGCGATAAAGCCAATCGTCGCCTCCTGGTTATGAATGTCGACGGTTAGGGTACCATGAACGCGCTCGGGGCCGCTCCGCCGTCACCTAAGTCCCACAACGCGGCAGTACCTGAGTCGCGAGCTGAGGTTCATCGAGTTCTTCGCGGCTACTCGAGTCGATGACGCACAGCGGAGAGCTCCTCGCCGACTGCCGCAACGTCCTGATACCGGCGCGCCGGATCCCTCTCCAGCATCCGGAGGACGATCCGTTCCAGCTCCGGGTCCGCGCCGGGAGCCACGTCGGAAAGCGGCGGAACGGCATCTCTGATCACTTTGATCATCGCCTCAATCGGTGGACCGGAAAACGGCATTCGATAACTGATCAAATAGTAGAGGATGATCCCGCCATGCACGACGCCAGCCTTGTGCGCGTAGGTGAGGGCGGCGCACACTTGTTCGACGATCGCGAGCCGCTTGGAGAGCGCCAGCGGCGCGTGGCGCCTGATCAGTTCAGCGAGGCTCTCGCCATTGACCGTCATTGGCTTCGAAGACGAGCGGGACGCGCACTCCGCGCTCCTCGGTGACAGCCGTACGCGTCGCGCGCGCGTCCGGCGTTCGTGGTCGAGCGGCGGCGCCGGCCTGTGAATGGATCGATATTCCGACGACGCACAGCAGTGCTAATCCCCAGCGATACCGAGCCCTCATCATGTACTCCCGTGTTGTTTTCAATGACGCCGGACCTGTTTCCTACCCTTTTCGCCGATCTCACTGTCCGTTTTCCCGGCGCGCATCGTGGCGACGATTTCGCGCTCACGTCTCGTCAGATGCATCGCGGGCAATCGTTGTGATCCGCCTGCGCTCACTTGTCGTTAACGACGGCGTTGCGCAAACCGGACAAAAGAAAAGGGCAGGCCTGAGGGGCTGCCGCTGCCGGACTACCCTGCCGCCGTCTGCCGCGTCTTCCGTCGTAGGGGGGAAGGAACCGAGAAGGGACCGAGAACGCGCGTTATGCTAACCGGCGAGAGGTCCCCAATGTTTCCTTGTATGTTTCAGTGGACGTACTTGTCGGTAGCGAGAGAGAACGACGTCCCGTCGGCGACAGCTCGATGTTCCCTCCGATCGATCAGATCGCACGATACAAACGAGAGCCGACATATTGCCGTCGGCACGACGAAGAAGACGGCGGACCGCGATTTGGTGAGCGTGGTTCGTCAGGAAAGTGCGCCACGTCTGCGACGTGGTTTATGGCGGCAGGCCATGTACTTCGCGACGGTCGCTTGAGAGACCTCGACGCCCAATTTCACCAACTCGCCGTGAATCGCGATCGCTGCGTATCCGGCGAGCGTTCTGATGTTGACGGCTTTGTCACGGAAAAACCAGGCACGATAGCCGGCAACGTCAAGCAGCATGGTACAGGCCATCGCTGCGACGAGTCGCGGGAGCATCGGCTGTTAGGAGGTTTTTGTGAGAGCGAGACTTACCTTGACCGGTCTCCTGTTGCTCACGTGCGCGCCGAGCCTGCTCGCACAGACCCCGCCGCCGGCGGTGCCGGCTGCTCCCGCATATCAGGTGCTTCGCTTCGATGAAGATTGGAGCTTCCTCAAGGATCGATCGCGCCGGGCCGACTTCTGGGATCCGCTCAAGTACATCCCGCTCAACGACAGGGGGTGGTACGCATCGCTCGGGGCCGAGGTACGCGAGCGCTATGAAGGCTATGTCCATTCCGGCTTCGGCGCAGGGCCTCAAGACCCCAATGGCTACTTATTGCAGCGCTACTTGGGTCACGCTGATGTCCATACCGGCGCACACATCCGCTTCTTCACGCAGCTGCAGAGCGGCCTGGCGGTCGGGCGCGTGGGCGGCCCGCGCGCGCTCGGGGATAAAGATCAGTTCGAATTCCATCAGGCATTCGCGGATATCAAGATCGGGACGGCCCCGAAGAAAACGGCTTTCGTACGTTTCGGACGCCAGGAATTCGAGTTCGGTTCCGGCCGGCTGATTTCGAGCGGCGAACTGTTGAACGTCCGCCGCAGCTTTGACGGCGTACGGTTGAGCGGCCAATTCGGACAATGGACGTTCCACAGCATTGCGGCAAGGCCGGTCGCGACCAATCCCGGCGCACTCGATGACAAAGCGGACCACGCGCAAAAAGTCTGGGGCGCCGGCGTCGTCCACCCAAATCCTCGAGCCAACGGTGGGTATTTTTCCGTCTACTACATCGGTTTCGATCGCCGAGAGGGCCGATTCGACAGCGGAGTTGGACGAGAAGGGCGGCACACGCTGGGCTCGCGGGTTTTTGGAACAGGAGCGAACTGGGACTACAACTATGAGGTCATTGCGCAGTGGGGTTCGTTTCAGAATCATCCGATCCGCGCGTGGGCGATTTCAACCGATACGGGCCGGTCGTTGGCGAAGGCCGCCTTCAGGCCGCGGTTCGGCATCAAGGCCGATGTCGGCAGCGGCGATCAGGACGCAAAGGACGAGACCCTACAGACGTTCAATCCGCTGTTTCCAAACACCGCGTATTCGGGAAAGATCGGACTGCTTGGTCCTCAGAACATCGTCGACGTCGAGCCGGGCGTTCGGCTGAGGCCGACGCCGCGAATTACGGCGACTGCGGAATGGGGCTTCTTCTGGCGCGAGAGTCTGCACGACGGCATTTACGGGTTGTCGCTGAGTCCATTCAAAACGGGGCAAGTGAGCCGGTCACGATACGTCGCGAATCAGCCGGACCTGCAGGTGTCGTTTGCGGTGGATCGGCATCTGACGGTCGTGGGCATCCTGACGCAGTTCCGCACCGCCTCGTTCATCAAGGACACGCCGCCTTCAAGGAATATCGGCTACGCAACCCTGTACTTCACCTACAAGTTCTGAGCGCGTCATCGCCCACCCGATCGGTCCCTGCAAGTCGAATCACCGGTACAGCGCCATCTGCCGCTGGTGGATCTGCTCATCGACACACGCGCCGAGCTGATGGAACTCGCCGTGGCCTCCGGCCTGAAAGTGCTCACGACGATGCTGGAAGAGGATCGCACCGCCATCTGACTGACAGTTCTACTGGCGGCAGATCTACAACGCTGTGTCCGCTGGTTCGGAAGCTCTCTTCACTGCAATGTTTGACGAGATGAACGAAGGCACTGCATGCCTAAAGGTCGTCTCGTCGCGTGATGAGCTCCCGGCGCAGGGCGAGTTCCTGGCGTTGGACACTGAGGGCGACAGACTGCCAAGCGACTGGTACCTTCAGCTCGCCGGCGCTGCCGGTAAGATGCTTCGACGTGAGATTCCGCTCACGGAGAACATTCCACTGAGGCCGTAGGCTGTCAGGGCTGAGCGACATCGATCTTGAGCAGCGCTTCAGAATCGGCTGTATTTCGTCACCTTATTGTTGTTAAGGAGCCTCAGTGGAAGTTCTTTGACAGTCACTAGTTTGGTGTGTACTGCTGAGCGTCCTTATTTTGAGCGTCCTTATTTATAGAGGAGAGGGGCGATGCCGCGAGCGATGCGCGTGGTTGGCATTTCGACCGGTTGTCTGTTGACGACCGTGCTGGCACTCGCGCAGCCTGTGTTCGCGCCGCGACCCAAAGTCTCTGTCGGGTATTTTCCGATCGCAATTGCGGTTGTAGACTTCAACAGAGACGGCAGACTGCGCGGAGGCCAGCGAATGATGTGCCGTTATCTCCTCGCGCTTGCGTGTGCGGCCGCGCTGGTGCCCGGCTCAGTCCACGCGCAAAGCGTAACCGGCCGCATCAGCGGCACCGTGAACGATTCCTCCAACGCCGTCGTGCCGGGCGCGATCGTGACCGTCACCAACCAGGCGACGCAGATCGCGCGCACGGCTCGGACCGATGATGAGGGCTTCTACGTCATCACCAATCTGCCGCCGGGCGATTACCTTGTCGCGGTCGAGCTCAGCGGCTTCAAGACGTTCGTGACGAGCGGGAACGTGCTGGTGGCCGACGGTCGCTTGACCGTGAACGCCACGCTCGAAGCCGGCCAGGTGAGCGAGATGGTGACCGTGACCGCCAAAGCGGGTGAGACGGTCAACACCATCTCGGGCGAGATCGCGCGCGTCGTGGACGGCGAGCAAGTCCAAAGCCTCGCGCTCAACGTACGCATCTTCCTGCAGCTGGCGACGCTCGTGCCGGGCGCGCCGCTGCTCGACTTCGATGCCATCGCCCAGACTACTGGTGGCGGCGGAACGATCGCCGTCAACGGTAGCCGTGGCGATAGCAATAACTTGACCGTGGACGGCGGCTTCAATCTGCTGAAAGCCAATAATTCCGTGCCCGGCAACAACGTCGGCGTGGACTTCATCCAGGAGGTCAAGATTCAAACCTCCAACTTCTCCGCCGAGCACGGCCGTCAATCCGGCGCGGCCATCAACGTCACCACGCGCAGCGGTGGCAATCAGTTTCGCGGCAGCCTGTTTGAATTTCTGCGCAACGACAAGTTGGACGCGCGCAACTTTTTTGCAACCGACGTGCGCAAGTTGCGCTTCAACGACTTTGGTTACAGCGCCGGCGGCCCCATCAGAAAGAACAGGTTGTTCTTCTTCGGCGGCCAGGAATGGAAGTACATCCGGCGCACGCTCGATCCGGTCCGGCGCACCTTGCCCACGCTGGCCGACCTGCGCGGCGATTTCTCATTCCGACTGCGCGGGGCTGATGGCGTCGTCGGCACGGCGGATGATGGCGCGCTGCGCGACCCGACCAGGACCGGAACCTGCTCGACGGCGAACCGCACGGCCTGTTTCCCCGGCAACATCATCCCGGCTGATCGCATCACGGCGGACGGACGCGCGTTGGCCCGCGCTTATGAAGCGATGGCGCGGGCGGCGGGCGTCTACACGGATCTGCCAACCGCCAACAACGCGATCTACGAATTGAGCAGCCCGTTCGATTTTCGGCAAGACATCATCCGGCTTGACTACAGATTCAACGCCGCACACCACCTCTCAGGTCGTTACCTGCACGATCACAGCCTGATCCAGAACGTCACACAGCCTCCGTCGCTGATCACGGATCGTCCTCGCCCAACCTATAGCGGGATGTTGACGCACACCTGGACGATCCGCCCGAACGTGCTCAACGAGGCGCGCTACAACCTCTCGAACGTGTTTCTCGACAACGTGCCGGTGGGTGACCTGTGGCGGCGTGACACCTACGGCTTCGTTTATCGACAGCTCTTCGAGGACGGGCGCTACAACGAGGGCATCCCGGACGTGACGCTCAATGGCTTTGCCGCTCTGACCGGGCCGTCGGGGGCGAACACGGCGGATGCGTACGACAACGCCATCACCGACACCCTGACCTGGGTGCGCGGGGCGCACACGATGAAGGGTGGCGTGGCTTACACGCGCACGATTAACAATCAGACCGGCGTCGTCACGTCGTTTTATACGGGCACGCTGGTTTTCAATCAAACGGGCAATCCGAACTCGACCGGCAATTCGATCGCCGACATGCTGCTCGGCAACTTCCGCAGCTACAGCGAGGTCTCGGCTCCGCCCGAGACGCCTTATCGCTCGACGCAGGTTGACGCGTTTGTGAGTGACAGCTGGAAGCTGCGGCGGCGGCTGAGCATCGAATATGGCGCGCGCTTCACGTACCTGGGCGCCCTGTATTCACTGAATGACAACATCGCCACGTTCGATGCGCGGCGCTACGAGCCGGCGCACGCGGTGATGGTCAACCGCGACGGCACGCTCGTGGCCAACACAGGCGATCAGTTGAACGGGATGGTGAAGGCGGGCGTGGATGGGGCGCCCCGCGGGAACTATGAATCGCCGGTCCGCATTGCGCCGCGCTTCAGCTTCGCCTATGCGCCGTTCGACAACAATCGGACGGCGCTGCGTGGCGGCTTCGGCATCTTCCACAACGTCTGGCGCGGCGACATCACGCAGCGCACGAGCGAGAACCCGCCTTTCAGCCAACAGGCGCAGTACGAGAATCAGAACCTGTCGGCCTTGAGCCGCGCGGCGCTCGTGCCCTACGCTGCGTTGCAGACGGATGATCCGCGCCTGGTGCCGAGCTACACGATGAATTTCAGTTTGAGCCTGCAGCACGAACTGCCGCAGGGCGTCTTCGTCGAGGCAGCCTACGTCGGGAGTCTGGGCCGGCATCTGTTGCGGCGGCCCGACATCAATCAGCCGACGTTCGAAGACCTGCGCGCCAACGCCGCGCTGCCAGCTGCCGAGCGCGCCGCGACAAACTTCCTGCGGCCGTTCAAAGGCTACTCCGCGATTCAGCAGTACACGGCGGACGCGAACTCTGACTACAAGGCGCTGCAACTCCACGCGACAAAGCGCAAAGGCGCGCTCGTCTTCACCGCTAGCTACACCTGGTCGAAGGCTTTGACCGACGCCAGTGGCTTCGACGAGAACCCGGAGGACTACCAGAATCGGCACTACAGCTACGGCCCGGCGAGCTACGATCGCCGCCACGTCTTCGTGACGACCTACACCTACCGCTTTCCGCGTTTGCAGAATTGGGGGCGCATCGCCGACACGGCGCTGTCGTTGTGGGAAGCGAGCGGCATCACACGCTTCCAGTCGGGCAATCAATTTACGGTGACAGGCAACACCGCCATCGGCACGCGGCGCGCCGACTACCTGGGCGGTGAGATCGAATTGCCCAAGGATGAGCGCTCGGTGAACCGTTGGTTCAACACGGCGGCTTTTGCCGCGGCTCCCGAATCGCGTTTGGGCACAGCGGGTGTGCGCTCGGTGAAAGGCCCGGGCCTGGAATTGTGGGACCTGTCTTTACGTAAACGCTTCGCGCTGAGCGGAACCCGGGGGTTGCAGTTCCAGGCCGACTTCTTCAACCTTTTCAATCGAGCGAACTTTCTGAATGTCGCCACCACCGTGACGAGCGCCGATTTCGGCACGATTACGAGCGCCGCGCCTGGGCGCAACATCCAGCTCGCGCTGCGCCTGACGTTCTGATGCTGCGTGACGAATCACGAGATCCAGAATCATCTCGCTCCGCCGGAGCGGACATTTTGGGGAAGACGGCGCCATGAAGATACGCTGTCTCATTACAGTCTGCCTCGCTCTCATCTCATCGTAGAACTGCTCGAGGCGTACGCGCGAAGCTGCCAGCCGGTCCAGACGTAGTCGCAATCTCCCGGCCGCCGATGAAGCCCACGTCGGCGTAGCCGAGGTCGTCAGCGAGAAGGAAGACCATGTTGGGACGCGGCGCTCTGACCTGCGAATCCAGCGTCCCCATGGAGGTGAGCCAACCACCAGAAGATCCTGAAAGGCGAACTGCCCAATCCGAATGCGGTGAACACCGACGACGATTTCGCCCTGCGGCTGCCGCCGGTGCTGAAGAACGGTCTCGCCAGGTCGGCGCGCGTCGTACGCGGCGACAAGAGAACGCGTGTCCGCGTTTCTGCAGGAGCGACGCGTGGCCGAGGCCGAGCTGCTGATTCCGCATTTCGCCACCGCCCAGCACGAGGTAGAGAGCCTAGTGGTCGACAAACTGACGCCAGCCCAGCGCGAAAGCCTGACACGCGAAGAGGCATACAAAGACGCGGCGGACTACTGTCGTAGGGACGGGCAGGGGAGGAGTCCGAGCAGGGACTTAGAACGAGCGTTATGCTAACCCCGAGACGGCCCTAATATCTCCTTGTATCGTCTCCGATTCTAATGCGAATCCAGCGAACCACGCTCTCGGCGCGGCCGGAACATCCACTATCGGCCCGCCGGTCGACGCCCGACACGTACGGTGATGATGCTGCGCAGGATCAGTGGCTGCGTCGCCGTTGCCGTGTGCGCAACGCTGCCTGTCCGTGCGCAGCATCAGCAGCCCGGCGCCCCGACCGGCTGGCCGTGCTCGGGCCGGGTCGATCCCGCGTACATCCACTCCGCCGAAGCCACCGGCTGGAAGGTGCTGCTCTTCGCGCCGACCGAGGTTTCGGGCGCGGCCGAAGAGATGGCGGCCTCACGAGGCGATCCTCAAATCGTGGCTCACATCGCCGGTCAGCTCGCCGACGCGTGCACGACTTCGAGATCCCTCTCGATTCGATGCACGTCGAACCCGGATTCGATCGAGAAAGCGCGTCCCCGAGAACGTACGCGGCCGACGTTGCGCTTCCCCGCACGGAGTTTCGCGTATCCGCGACCGGCATCGACGCCAACGGCTTTCCCTTCCAGCGTGTCACCGAACGGCTCTTCATAGCCGGCCGCTGAACCCTCGGCGATTACACGAGCAGCCCCAATACGCGGCGATGGCCAGGACCGAGGATGAAGACTACTGCGCACCGAATCATGCGGCGGCGGCAACCCGGCCCACGGTCATCGGCTTCACGAGCAGCAGGCCCGCAACGAACCCACCGATGTGTGCCATGTACGCGACGCCGCCAGACTCCGCCGTGTTCGCGATCGATCCGAGTCCACTGATCAACTGAATCACGATCCAGAATCCGAGGACGACGACCGCCGGCACCGAGGCGATGCCGCCGCGTGTGAGCACGCGCACGCGATTCCGTGGGAAGAGCAGCAGGTAGCCGCCCAGCACGCCGCTGATCGCGCCCGATGCGCCCAGACTCGGGATGTTCGAAGGACCGCTTGCGAAGATCTGCGCCAGCCCGGCTGCGATCCCGCAGATCAGGTAGAACGCGATGAACCGGCCGTGGCCCATGACGCGCTCGAGGTTATCCCCGAAGATCCACAGGTAGAGCATGTTGCCGCCCAGGTGCATCCATCCGGCGTGCAGGAACATCGACGTGAACAGCGTGGACCAAAACGGGACCGGAATGGTTGGAGGCAAGTCGTGCCGCACGATGTATTCACGCGGGACGACGCCCCACGCCTGAATGAACGACTGCAGCGCGCCCTGTGACGGCTGTGTCAGCTCGAGCAGAAATGCAAGGACGTTGAGGACGACGAGCGCGATCACGACCAGCGGTGCGGAACCTCCAGCGTCACGGTCGTCACCAATCGGCAGCATCGTGGATCCTCCGGGACGGTGGCGAGCAACCTCTGTGCCGAGCAGGCTCTCGCTGAGCAGGCGATCAGCCAGTCCGTAATGTTATTGCTGCGATCGCCGTCGTCGCCGCGGCTGTGGTCGCGTACATCGTCCGGCAGCGTCGCCGCCGCGGAAGCGCGGCTGCACGCGCGCCAGACACGCGTCGAACGCCTGCACATCCACCCCCTCCAGCCCGACGATGCCGCGCGGTTCGCCGCGGCGTGGAAGAACGTCCAGGCGCGGTTCGTCGACGATCCGAAAGGCGCCGTCACGGAAGCCGACCGGCTCGTCGGCGAAGTGATGAACGCGCGCGGCTATCCGGTCGGCGAGTTCGATCAGCAGGTCGACGACATCTCGGTCGATCATCCGAGCGTCGTGATGAACTACCGGGCCGCGCGGGACATCGCGCAGGATCACGAGCGCGGACGTGCGACGACGGAAGATCTGCGGCAGGCGATGGTTCACTATCGTGCGTTGTTCACGGAGCTGCTCGAGACCGCCGCCGCGCCGTCGAGCGACGTCGAATCGAGGCCCGTTGCCGAAAGGAGAGGGTGATGGAGGTGAAGACCGCCCAGCCGCAGGAGGACTCACGACCTGCGCGCGTCGATCCCGCCTGGCGCGCGACCAGAGCGGACCCGGTAGCGGCGCTGCGGCACACGTAACTCAGATCGTCAGCAGCCGATCGAAGAAGGATCGGTAGCGCTGCAGATCGGAAGAACGCTGAAGGAAACCTCCGAGCGACAATTGGACGGCGACATCGAAACGACGGAGCAGGGCATCGCCGTGGCGCGGACGATCATCGGTATATAGTTAGGCCACCTATGACGTTCGCAACGGGCGATCGACTCGGCCCGTACGCGATCCAGTCTGCACTTGGCGCCGGCGCCATGGGTGAGGTCTACCGCGCGCAGGACACGCGGCTCGACAGAACGGTCGCCATCAAGGTGCTTCCCCGCGATCTCGCCGGCAGCCCTGCACGCCGGCAACGCCTCGAGCGCGAAGCGCGCGCCATTTCACGCCTGAGCCATCCGAACATTTGCGCGCTCTACGACATCGGCGAGGAGAACGGCGTCCAGTTCCTCGTGATGGAATATCTCGAGGGCGAGACGCTCGCGCAACGGTTGACGCGCGGAGCGCTGCCGTTGAAGGACGCTCTGCGCTACGCCATCGAAATCGCAGACGCGCTGGCCCACGCGCATCGCGACGGGATCGTCCATCGCGATCTGAAGCCGGCCAACATCATGCTCGCGCGCTCAGGCGCGAAGCTGCTCGACTTCGGCATCGCGAAAGCCCTCCGACCGCCGGAGCGCGCACTTTTCGTCCGCCCGGACGGTTCCACAGCCGCGGCCGAGTCCAATACCCCCACCCGGATGCAGACGCTGACGGAGGAAGGCACGATCCTCGGCACGATCCACTACATGGCCCCCGAACAATTGGAGGCCAAGGAAACAGACGCCCGCGCGGACATCTTTTCGTTTGGCGCAGTCGTGTACGAGATGGTGTCAGGAAGACTCGCGTTCGAGGGAACGAGTCAGGCCAGCGTCATTGCCGCGGTCCTCGAGCACGACCCCGCGCCGCTCGCGGCGCGCCGGCATCCGAGCGGCGCGACCACTGTCGAACCGGTGCCGCCCCTTCTCGAACACGCGATCACGAGGTGCCTCGCCAAGGATCCGGACGAGCGCTGGCAGACCGCGGCCGATCTCAAACGGGAGCTCGAATGGATCGCGAGGAACGAATCGGCGGCGCACGCGGCGGGTCCGGCGACGAGTCGCGCCGTCGACGAGTTTCAGCGCAGCCGGGACCAGCGCCGCATTCTTCTCGCGGCGATCGCCGTCCTCCTCGCAGCCACGCTGACCCTCGCCGCAGTGGTGTACTTCCGCGGCGAACCCGAGGTCCGTGGGCCCGACCACTTTTCGCTCGACCTCCCTGAAGGGACGGCGTGGCCTTCGGGGAACGCGGGCCCCAACGTCGCCGTGTCTCCTGACGGGCACACGCTGGCCTTTGCCGCCGGTGAATCGCTCGACAGAGTGGCGCTCTGGACGCAATCGCTCGAGTCACTCGCGACGAAGAAGCTGGCCGGGACCGAGGCGGCCCGGTACCCGTTCTGGTCGCCAGACAGCCGCTCCATCGGCTTTTTCGCGCAGGGCAAGCTCAAGACGATTCGGCTCTCCGGTGAGCCGCCGCGCACGCTTGCTGATGCGGGCGAAGCCGACGGCGGTGCCTGGGGGACACAGGACATCATTGTCTTCGCACAGGTGGGCACGGGGCTCTCTCGTGTATCCGCCGCCGGCGGGCCGGCGACAACCCTGACCACGCTCGACACAACCCGACAGGACCGCATGCACGGTTGGCCGTCGTTTCTTCCCGATGGCCGGCGCTTTGTGTTTCTGATCCGGTGCGAGCGGAACGACCACGGCGGGATTTACGTGGGCTCCGTGGATTCGAGCGAACACACGCGGTTGCTCGCGTCCGATCTGAGAGCGGCGTACGCGCCGCCGGGGTATCTCCTCTTCGGCCGCGAGACCACGCTGATGGCGCAGCCATTCGACCGAGCGCACGTACGACTGACGGGCGACGCCGTTGCCGTTCAGACTGAGCTCGCGTCCAACAAGAGCAACGGGAGAATCGCGTTCTCCGTCTCCGACGCCGGTGTGCTCGTCTATCGCCCAGCACGAGCCGGCCTCGCAAATCCCGTTGAAGTCCGTTGGTTCGATCGCGCGGGGAAGCCCCTCGAGACGCTCGGACCACCAGGTACGTATGGGGGCTTGTCCATGTCCCCCGACGACCGCACGCTCGCGGTGATGCAAACGCGATCGCAGGAGATATGGCTCCTCGATGTCGCGCGCGGCACACCTCAGCAACTGAGAGTAGGTGCGGGATTGGGGCGCTACAATCCGGTGTGGTCGCCGGATGGAAAGTGGCTCGCTTACAGTGTGGAACCCAAGGCAGGCGATGCAGCCATGTATGCGAAGCCCACGAGCGGTTCCGGACGCGACATGCCTCTCGCCACATCCAACGACACAAGTTATCCGCTGAGCTGGTCACCGGATAACCGCTTCATTCTCTACGGCGTCGTCGATCCAAAAACCGGCTGGGACGTGTGGGTGCTGCCGCTCGCAGGCGATCGCAAGCCGATGCCGTATCTGGACACGCCGGCCAACGAAGTGCGGGCCGAGTTCTCGCCCGACGGTCGATGGGTCGCGTACTCGTCGAATGAATCCGGAACGAACCAGGTATATGTGCAGAGCTTTCCGAAGTCGGGAGCCAATTGGCGGGTCTCGACCGACGGCGGCTCTCAACCACTCTGGCGGCGCGACGGCCGCGAGCTGTTCTATCTCGACCCCGGCAACAACCTCATGGCGGTGGACGTCAAAGCCGGCACCACGGTCGACGCCGGCGTGCCTCGCGCGCTCTTCAAGACAGCGCTGAGGAGCAGTCTCGTTGTGAATAGCGGGAATCAGTACGCGGCCTCCGGAGACGGGCAACGTTTTCTCGTGACGGTCCAGAACGAACCGCCACCGATAGCCGTGGTCCTCAACTGGATGACGGCGTTGAAGAAGTAGATCGAACGCCGGAGCGTTGCGAACGTCATCATGCGGAAGACGTGCACGGGCGCCCTCCTGCTCCTCGTCTCGACGATGGCAGCGGCCTACGCGCAAGCGCCGGCAGGCACAATCGCGGGGATTGTGACTGACTCTTCTGGGGCCGCGCTGGCTGGCGCGCGCGTGAGCGTCGTCAATCAGGACACCGGTCTCGCGCGACTTCTCCCGACCTCCTCCGAAGGCACCTACAGCGTCGCGGCGCTCCTCCCGGGTCTGTACAAAGTCGTCGCGGAAGCCGAAGGATTCAGACGGCTGGAACGCCTCGCGAGCGTCGAGGCCGGCACAACGACCGAGGTGAACCTCTCACTCGTCGTGGGCGACATGAGCGCGACGGTGACCGTGAGCGGTGCGGTGCCTCTCCTTCGTCACGAGGATTACCAGGTCGGCGGCGTCGTGCGGCGCGAACAGATCGACAACCTGCCGCTCAACGGCCGGAATTTCCTCGACCTCGCGAAGCTCGAGCCCGGCGTTTCGAATCCGGTTCGCGGCACGAACAATCGGATCTTCGTGGCGGCGCTCGGCAGCGGCCTTCAAGCCGTGCCACGCGTCGGGCACACGAGAGCCACGGTGGACGGCGCGAACATCAACTTCGTCGCCTCGATTGGCGCAACGCTGCAGGTCTCGCAGGACGTCGTCCAGGAATTCCAGATCTCGACGGTCAACCTCGATCCGTCGGCGGGCATGTCATCGAACGGCGCGATCAACATCGTCACGCGCTCGGGCGGCAGCGAGCATCACGGCAGCGGATTCGTTCTCCATCGCGATCACCATCTGGCGGCGTACCCGGGGCTCGCACGCGACCCCACGAATCTCCACCCGTTTTTCCGGCGGGATCAGGCCGGCGGGTTCGCAGGCGGACCGATTCGAAGAGAACGAGCCTTCTTCTTCGCGAGCTACGAGCGGAACGATCAGCGTGGGGTCGTCTCGGTGCAGCCGATGGGCGAGTTCGCGGGGCTGGGCGGCATCTTCCCGAGCCCGTACGTGGGCAACCAGTTCAGTGCACGCGTCGACGTGCGGCTGCCACGCAATCACACCGCGTTCGCGCGATATACGGATGACCGCAACCGGACCTTCGCCCCCACCAACGATCGGACGGATATTCTGCCGTCCGGCTGGGCGCACCGGACGAACACGGTGCATCAGAGCTTGATCGGCATGACAAGCGTCGTCTCCTCCACGCTGGTGAGCGATCTGCGTGTGTCGGAGTTTTTCGTCGACTCGCCGGAAGAGCCTGCCGGTCCGGAGAATTGTCCCGACCCGTGCGTCGGTCGGGGCACTGCGCGCATCATCATTGCCGGCGCCGGGATCACGCTCGGCAAACCGCGAAAGCTGTCGTTCACTGGACGCCGGTTTCAACTGAGCGAGAACATCACCTGGCAGGGGCGACATCACCGCGTACGTGTCGGCTTCGATTGGGAGCACGGCAAGAGTACAGCGTCAAGTCTCGACAGGGACCCCGCGGTCTTGACCCTGTGGGATCCGGCGGAGGTCCGGCAGCGCAACCCGGCGATTCCGCTGCCTGAGTCCTTCACGACGCTGGACGACATCCTTCAGCTCCCGCTGCAAAGTTTCCTCACTGCTGTGGGTCCGCCAGAAGACGTGCAGCGCAACTTTCGTCCGTACCGCGTCTTCGATCTGTATCGCGCCTACGGAAGCGATACGTGGCGCGTTCGATCGGATCTGACGATCAACTTCGGTCTGGCGTGGTCCTACGAGCCCAACGCCCTCAACCATGACCTCACGAAACCTGCGCTCCTGATCCCGATCGTCGGGACCAGGGGGCTCGAGCCGCCGGTGGCTCACGCAGACAACTTTTCGCCGACTCTGGGCTTTGCGTGGACCGTGACGAACGATGGCCAGACCGTGGTCCGTGGGGGTGCAGGCCGATACTTCGACCCGATGAACAGCACCAATCAGACCGCCCTTGCGAACGAGCGCCTCGCGCTGTCGCCGCTCGGCGTGGGACGGTTGAACCTCGATGGTTCCAATGTCCCCTGCGGCGGCCGCATCGCGGATCCTCGGGTGCCGACGTCATTGACCGGCGCGGACCTGTTGTCGTGCATCGGCGCGATTCAAGCGGAGCTGAGCCAGGGACTCGATCCGAACAATCGAGACTTCTCGATCCGCAACATCAATCGCACGAAGACCGGCTCCGGCTTGCACGACGCGTCGTACGAAACTCCTTATGCCATTCATGCCAGCCTCGGTGTGCAGCGCCAGCTCGCCCGTGATTTCGTCATCAGCGCGGATGTCGTCTGGAGGCACTTCGTCCACACGTTCATTCCGGGAATCGATTACAACCGCTGGATTCCGCGACAGGGCACACTGCCTGCACGGGCCGTCATCCCTCCGTGCGTGAACGACGCGCAGAGGTTGGACGATCGCGCGGCCTGCTCGAACGGGCCCATCACATTCGACACGACCATCGGGCGGCAGCGCTACCGAGGCTTGCTTGTCCGCGCCGACAAGCGGTTGTCGCACCGGACACAGATCCTCGCCTCGTATGCGCTTGGCAGTTACGTGGGCTCGAACGGGACGACGGCGGGCGCGGGATTCAACAACGACGACTGGTTCGAGAACTACGGTCCGACGGCGACGGACCTGCGACACGTGCTGAATGTGTCCGGCGTCGTGGAGCTGCCGTGGCGATTGCGCGCAGCCTTCAGCGTGTCGGCACAAAGCGCGCCGCCGTTCTCGGTCTACGTCGGCAACGCGGATTTCAACGGCGACGGTACCCGCAACGACCTGTTGCCGGGCACGAGGGTGAACCAGTTCGGTCGCGGCCTCGACGAGGAGGACCTCGTCCGCCTGGTCGAACGATACAACGCCGGCCGTTCCGCCGCGGAGCGCCTGCAGCCGCCGACGAACGTTTCGTTCAACGACAGCTTCTTCACGCAGGATCTGCGCGTGACGCGCGCGTTCCCTCTCACCCGACAGAAGGCGCGCATTGAACTGTTCGGCGAGGTCTTCAATCTGCTGAACACCGCGAATCTCGTTCAGTATGAAAGCAACCTCGCGAGCGCGGCGAACTTCGGCAAGCCTGGAGCGCGCTTCAATCAGGTCTTCGGGTCCGGCGGTCCGCGCGCGTTTCAGCTCGGCGCGCGCGTGATCTTCTGATATGGAAAGACCGGTGTCAATGAGCCGGTAGATTTGTTCTTCGTTGGTGCTCTCCGGGCCCGCTCCTCACGCGAGGGGCGGGCCTTTTCGTTGACGC